>Ga0207832_100098_pt1 | contig 69824 bp, 64 predicted proteins | sample TtanPargueraPR_3_FD_187743 | JGI IMG/M metagenome (GOLD analysis project Ga0207832, IMG submission 187743) | Aerobic enrichment media microbial communities from Bioluminiscent Bay, La Parguera, Puerto Rico - Tt and P1 (4) (SPAdes) | ecosystem: Environmental > Aquatic > Marine > Unclassified ...
TTCGCCACTCACTAGTAAACTAGTGCGTTCGACTTGCATGTATTAGGCACGCCGCCAGCGTTCATCCTGAGCCAGGATCAAACTCTCCATAAATTATAGTTTGTTTGTTAATAGCTCTTATTTTTTTTACTCTTGATACACTCATCATCATTCAGTTTTCAAAGACCTTTTGCCTTATAGCACTCTTACGCGTGCTTATACATTCTATCATTATAAAAGAACCTTGTCAATATCTAAGTTGTATTTTTTTCATGCTGTATTTCTAAGGTGCGTTTTATCTGACTTATACAAGGTATAAATAGAATGGTGGAGGGGGGCAGATTCGAACTGCCGAACCGTTAGGAACAGATTTACAGTCTGCCGCGTTTAGCCACTTCGCTACCCCTCCATTTTTGGGCTTGCTTTAATATTCTAACTTATCATTTTGAAAAAATCAACACTTTTATTATATTTTTTTAATTTTTATGAAATAATAGCATTTTAATTAGAATATAGCCCATTTTTCAATGATTTTTCTATCACTTGTCATTATTGTTATTGGTGCTTTTAATGAATTTTATTCTTCTATCTAGTTCTTTTTTTAATATCATAATTTCTCTATTACATTTGACACATTTAATTTTAATCTCTGCACCGGTTCTCATAACGATCCAATCATAAGAACCACATACATGTTGTTTTTTTAATGTGATTGTATCATTTACTTGATAAATCATTTTTTTAATAGCCTACTTATGACTTCTGCCAATTCATCCTCATGATAATAAATTGTTATTTTCTTTTCATCTATTTTGACTTTGTGATTTAAGTAAGAAGATAAGTATTTTTCTTCCTTTATATATTTAGTCTTTGGTTTTCTCTTAATCTTATTCGTTTTATCTTCTGTTTTCGTTAATTCTTCCACTTGTCTAACACTAAGTTGTTTTCTCACAATCATGTTTGCTAGTTTATTGATCTGTTCTTGATTTTCTAACTTACTTAATGCTCTTGCGTGTCCCATGCTGATTTGATTGGTCAATAATAGATTTTGCGTTTCTTCTGGTAGGTTTAGTAATCCTAACATATTGGTAACATGTGATCTGCTTTTTCCTATTTTTTGAGCTAACTCAGTTTGTGTAAGACTTAAATGGTTCATAACAACCTTGTAAGCTTCTGCTTCTTCAATAGGTGTAAGATTTTCTCTTTGGAGGTTCTCAGCGAGTGCTATCTCCGCTACCTTAGATTCTTCATATTGTCTAACTATAGAAGGAATTGTTTTTAACCCAACTTGTTGAGCAGCTCGATATCTTCTCTCACCAGAAACAATAATATATCCTTTTCCTACTTTTTTTATGATAATTGGTTGAAATATACCGTGTTCTCTGATGGATTGTGCTAACTCATCTATTTTATCTTGATCAAATATTCTTCTGGGTTGAAATGGGTTAGCCTTGATTTCTTCTAATGATATTTCATCTATGACTTCGCCTTCTAAAACATCATCAACGTGATGTTCTTGTAATAAATCAGCTAATGTTCTTGGTTTTTTATCTTGACTCATTATTCTTTACAACCTCCTTGGCTAAAGATTTGTATAATCTTGAAGCGGGTGATTTAGGTGCGAAAGTAGTAACTGGAAGCCCATAGGTAGGTGCCACTTGTGCAGCAACATTGCTAGTGATTATCGTATCAAAAACGCCTTCTTTAAAGTAATCTTTGATTTCATGCACTATTTCCCATCCTGCTTTGGTTCTTTTGTCTAACATCGTTAATAGAACACCTTCAATATCTAATCTTTTATTATTCACCTTTAATTGTTTTTGAACTACTCTAATCGTGTTTAATAATTGTGTTAATCCATCGATCGCTAGATACTGACACTGAACCGGTATAAGAACCGAATTTGATGCATAAAGCGCATTTAATGTTAATAATCCAAGCGATGGAGGACAATCTATAATCACATAGTCATATATTTCAGAAAGGTTATGTATTTTTTTACTAAGAATATACTCTCTATCTTCGACTTCTAGTTTTATCTCTAGATGCGCTAGTTCTATTGTTGCTGGAATCACATCTACCTTTATTTCACTCAGATGTATAATGCTATCTTCAACACTGACTTGGTTCAAAAGAACATCCATTATGGTTGAATACAATAAACTACGATTGATACCTAAGCTTGTAGTTGTACTCGCTTGGGGATCTAAGTCTATGAGCAATACTTTTTTATTCAATTCACCGAGTGCGGCTGCTAAATTCACACTTGTAGTGGTTTTTCCTACACCACCTTTTTGATTGGATACTGCTATTATCTTTCCCATAAAATCTCCTTTTTACAAGCTTTTCTTTTTTATTGCCGAAAAAGACCGCGGATATATCAAAGGACTTTTTTTATGCTTTAGTATTAAGATATGTACTCTATCTCCATATGCATTAGGAATTTCAAAAGGTATAACTTTGATTACTTTACCACCTAATAAGTTCAATGCATTTGATGCTTCAGTTAGTTCTTCGTCATAACTTTTTGATTTATAAGCTAAAAAATAACTATTCACTTTGTTCATCGGTAGTCCCAACTCAAGTATAAGATTTAATTTTCCTAAAGCTCTTGCTGTAACTAAATCAAAACTGTTATGATGATTTTTTGCATAATTTTCAATGCGATCATATATAAGAGTAACATTTTTTAAGTCTAGTTTTTCAATGAGTTGCTTCAAAAATGTAATCCGTTTACCTAAAGAATCAATAATTGTGATATGTAAATGTGGAAACATAATTTTTAGTGGAATACTTGGAAATCCAGCTCCAGCACCCATATCACAGAGTGTAGTGATTTTAGTGATATCAAGACTCTTAACGATAGTCAATGAATCATAAAAATGTTTGTAGTACACTTCTTCTTCATCAGTAATTCTAGTTAGATTTGTGATTTCATTATACTCGATGAGAAAGTTATAGTAAATATCGAACTGTTTAAGTTGATTTGAAGATATCTCAACGGCTAAATTTTTTTTAATATCATCCTTGAACATTTTTGTTATGCTTCTCCGATTCTAAATATATAAGGATAAGTGAGATATCAGCAGGATTTACACCTGAAATTCTTGATGCTTGGCCTAATGTTTTAGGTCTAATTTTTTCGAGTTTTTCTCTACTTTCTGATGAAATATTCTTAATGTTTTGATAGATGATATCATCAGGAATTTTTTTGTGCTCTAGACGTACCATCTTATCTGCTTCTTTCATAGCTTTTTGAATATATCCTTCATATTTGATTTTTATTTCTAGTTGTTCGTATATTTCTTCATCAAATGTTTGATCTAAGAAGTATTTAATGTCTTCTTTGTTGATTTCTGGTCTTTTTAACAAATCAGTTAACCAAATAGCTTCGTAAAGAGTCGCAGAACCTCTTTCGTTTAAGTATGTATTATTTTCTACTGTCGGCATAACTTTAAATGTCGAAGCTTTTTCATATAGTGAATCTAAATCACTTTTCTTATTCAAATATTTTTGATAATCATTTTGATTAACAAGTCCAACTTGGTACCCATAATCTCTTAATCTAAAATCAGCATTGTCATGTCTGAGTAACAATCTATGTTCTGCTCTAGAAGTTAACAATCTATAAGGATCAAGAACACCTTTAGTGACTAAATCATCAATAAGTACTCCAATATATGCTTCATGTCTTTGTAGTATAAGTGGTTCTTTATTATCTAATTTTAATGCTGCATTAATACCAGCCATTAATCCTTGACCAGCAGCTTCTTCGTATCCACTAGTCCCATTTATTTGTCCAGCACAAAATAGATTTTCTATCAGTTTCGTTTCTAGAGTCGGAAATAATTGAATAGGATTAATAGCATCATATTCTATCGCATAAGCATATCTGACTATTTCAGCATTTTCTAAACCAGCTATGGTTTTAATCATTTCTTCTTGAACATATTCTGGTAAACTGGTTGAAAATCCTTGAATATACATCTCATCTATTTCTAAACTTTCTGGTTCAATAAATATTTGATGTCTATCTTTATCATTAAATCTAACTACTTTATCTTCAATAGATGGGCAATATCTTGGCCCAACGCCTTCTACAACTCCACTATACATAGCAGACTCACCTAAATGCTGATTGATGATATCGTGAGTTTCATTTGAAGTGTGTGTCAAGTAGCAAAACTCTTGAGGGTTATCCTCATAGTATTTTTTATCAAAGCTAAATGTATATGATTTGCCGTCACCAGGTTGGATGGTTGTTTTTAAGTAGTTAATACTATCTCTTTTTACTCTTGGTGGTGTTCCAGTTTTTAGTCTTATAACTTCAAAACCTAGATCCTTTAGTTGTTTGCTAATTCCAAAAGTTGTTGGCTCATTTTGAGGGCCAGAGGATGTTTTCTTTTTACCGATGAGTATATTGCTGTTTAAGTATGTACCTGTTGTGATAACAACTGTTTTAGATTGAATGATCGTTCCATCATCTAAAACAACACCCGATACTTTATGATTTTCTATCATTAAATGATTAACTAGCGCTTCTTTTAATTCTAAATTTTTAGTTTGTTTTAATACCTCTAGCATAATTTTAGGGTATTTTAGCTTATCAATTTGTGCTCTTAAAGCTCGTACCGCTGGTCCTTTTGAGGCATTCAACATTTTCATTTGAATCTGGCCTTTATCAGCACTTTTTGCCATTTGACCGCCTAAAGCATCAATTTCTCTAACTACAATCCCTTTAGCAGGGCCACCAATAGATGGATTACAAGGCAAAGAAGCAACCTTGTTAAGGTTGCCTGTTACGAGTAAAGTATTTTTATTCATTCTTGCTGTTGCAAGTGCAGCTTCTATGCCTGCATGTCCACCGCCAACAACAATTACATCATATATCATTTAATCACTTCTTTTAATTATATTTTTAAAAATGCCTTTGCAACTTTTTCAGCAGTAAAATTGAAATGTTCTAAGACATCTTCCATTGGTGCACTAGCTCCAAAAGTATCTAGACCATATATGTCTTTAGTGTATTTAAACCAAGACATACTGCTTCCCATTTCAACTGCAAGAGTTTTCTTACGTTTTGGTAATATTTCTTTTTGATATTTTTTTGTTTGTTTATCGAACAAATGATGTGATGGCATGCTTACAACTCTTACATCAACACCTTGATTTTTTAGTATTTCTTTTGCCTTCATTGCAAGTTCAACTTCCGAGCCAGTCGCTAATAATATACCATCAAATTGATCGCTTTCCTTTGAAACAATATATGCGCCTTTTGAAAGTCCATCTGCACTTGTTTCTTGATAATTTTTAACGTTTTGTCTAGTTAATACAATAACAGTTGGTGTATCTTTTGATTCCATGGCAACTTTCCAAGCCGCAATGGTTTCATGAGCATCAGCAGGTCTGATTACATTTAAATTAGGAATGCTTCTAAGTCCTGCTAAATGTTCTACCGGTTGATGTGTTGGTCCATCTTCTCCAACAGCGATCGAATCGTGTGTAAATACGAAAATAGAAGGAATATTCATGATTGCTGCAAGTCTTATTGCAGGTCTCATATAATCACTAAACACGAAGAATGCACCACTAAATGCTTTAAGTCCTCCATGTAAAGTCAATCCATTAACTATCGCACCCATTGCATGCTCTCTAACGCCAAAATTGATATTTCTACCTAAACGATGGTTCTTATCATAATGACCATCAGCGCCTTTCGCTTTCGTTGAAACAGTTAGATCTGCAGATCCACCAATTAAGTTAAGAAATTGATTTGATAATCTTTGAATAACCTTACCACTAACACTTCTAGTTGCTTCATCATTTGCTTTTACAAGATCTTCAAAATCAGCTTCGTTGACAAGCATATCATCATTTAAAAATTGATTCAATAATTTTGCATCATCAGCATATTCATTTTGGTATGCATCAAATAGTTTTTTCCATTTTCTATGGACTCTTTGTCCTCTTAAAGTAACTTTTTTTCTAAATAACTGATAAACATCTTCAGGTACTTCAAATGGTTGATATGACCAATTCAATTTTTCACGCAATTTATCAGCTTCATCACTACCAATTGGTGAACCATGAACTTTTGATGTTCCTTCAAATGATGTTTTGTAACCAATTTTTGTCTTCACTTCGATAATAGAGGGCTTATTTTCTTCTTTTTTAGCTTTATTTATTGCTCTATGGATTGCATTTAAATCATTACCATCTTCAACAAGAATATGTTGCCAATCCATAGCTTCAAATTTCTTTTTCGTGTTTTCGTTAAAAGCTAGGGATACTTCTCCATCCAATTGAATATCGTTTGAATCGAATAAAACGATGAGTTTACCTAGTCCTAAACGACCAGCTAAACTAACAGCTTCAAGAGCAACCCCTTCTTGTAAATCGCCATCACCACAAATTACATAAGTGTAGTGATCAATAATATTATAATTGGGTTTATTAAATTTAGCTGCTAAATGAGTTTCCGCTATTGCCATACCCACTGCATTAGATATACCTTGACCAAGTGGACCTGAAGTTGTTTCAACACCATCAGTATGACCATATTCTGGGTGTCCTGGCGTATTGCCTAATTGTCTAAAGTTTTTTATATCTTCAATGGATACCTTATAACCAGATAAATGATTAATCGCATACAATAACATTGATCCATGTCCCGCACTTAAAACAAAACGATCTCTATTAATCCAATGAGGTTTTTTTACATCAATATTCATGTGAGCTGTAAAAAGTTTATAAGCCATAGGTGCAGCACCTAAAACAATACCAGGATGTCCTGAGTTAGCTTTATTAATCGCATCAACGCCTAAAAAACGAATTGTATTAATTGCTTTTTGATCCATTATTTGTCACTCTCCTGTTGCTTATCTTCTGGATTTTCTTCTGTTGGTAATGCTTCTGCTTCTTGTTCTGCTTGAATATCAGTTTGTTCCACTTCATCAAATCTAAAATATTTTTGATAGTGCTCTTCTTGAGCTTTGACAAGTTCATCAAACTTATCTTTTCCAAGGTGATCTCTAATTAAATCTTGAGTCATTTGGTTTTCAGCTCTAACTTTATTATTAACAACTTTACTTTGCACCATATTACTGATGAAAACAATAATTATTAAACCAAGTAATATTTGCAATGTGTAATCTTCAAAAAATACAAAAGTTAAAATTGCACCGATAGCGTAAAGTGCTAGCGTTGGGATAATAAACCACATGTTTATTTTTTTGCTAATTGTGGATACTTTATCTAAAAAGCTTAACCAAATAACATTAACATCATATTGATAAAAAGGTTTTAAAGCTTCATAATAAGTACTTTCTATAAGTACCTTATAATCATTTCCATCTGATGTCCATACTGCAAATCTACCTCTTGATGCAAATTGAGTTAGAAATGGTGTGTCATCCATGTAATGAAATTCAACGGTTTTACCATTAATTTCATGTTTTTCAAACGGTTCGTTAGTGAGTTGTTTATACACTTTTGAATTTAATTTCATATTTCATTCCTCCATTGGTTTTATTATAACATTACATGTTATTTTTAGTCATAATTATGTTAAATCATCGAAAAATCCCCATCAAGCATCATCACCCACATAGTAAACATGCTTATGGCTGCTTCGATCAAGACCTGACCAGGTTCACAAGTTACTATTGAATGATGATGCTTGATAGGGACTTTAAGTTTATTTTTTTCTTAATTTTTTGAAAAATGTTTTTAACATTTTTTCACTTTCTTCATGCAATAAAAGTCCTTCGGTTTCAACTTTATGATTAAACGGTAAATTGAATAAATCACATATACTTGATGCAACTCCAGATTTAGGATCTGATACACCATAATATACCTTTTTTACTCTTGATTGAATCATTGCTCCTGCACACATTGGACACGGTTCCATTGTAACATAAATTTCGCAATCTTCCAATCTCCAAGACTTTAATTTTTTTTGAGCTTTCATCATTGCTAAAAATTCAGCGTGCCCATGAAATATTTGTTTGCTTTCACGCTCATTATGCGCTCTAGCTATGATTTTATCTTGATATACTACAACTGCACCAACCGGCACTTCATCTTTATCTGCAGCCTTTTGTGCTTCCTTTAAAGCTGCAATCATAAACTTATTTTTTTTCTGGTTTTCCTGGTACTTCATGATAGTGTCTAGATCTTGGTTCATAAGATTCATTCGCTCCTACTAAAATGGTCGGATCTGAATAGTTGGCTGGTTTACCATTGATGATACGTTGCGTTCTAGTAGCAGGCAATCCACTTTTAACACAGATTGCAGTTAATTTTGTGACAAACTCTGCTCTTGCTAACAATGCAGGCATTGGTCCAAAAGGTTCACCTCTAAAATCACGATCAAGACCACCAACAATAACTCTAATCCCTTTGTCAGCTAAATCTTCTGCGATTTGAACAATGTCATGATCAAAAAATTGCACTTCATCGATAACTACTGCGTCTGTGTCCTCTTTAATATAAGAAAGAACTTCAATACTTTTATCGATGATAATAGATGGTTTTTTACTCATGTTATGGGATACTATTTCTTCTTTTTCGTATCTAATGTCAATTTTTGGTTTAAAAACTAATACATTTTGTTTTGCATATTCTAATCTTTTAATGCGTCTAATGAGCTCTTCTGTTTTCCCTGCAAACATTGGCCCACATACAACTTCAATAAATCCATTTTTATATGTATGATACATGTTTTATCCCCTTTTTTTATATCATTTTAATAAAAAACGTGATTTAACATCACGTTATTCATTGTCTTGTTTTTTACTATTAATACCATAGCGCTTATTGAATTTTTCAACACGACCTGCTGCTTGCACAAATGATTGTTGTCCTGTGTAGAATGGATGGCAATTTGAGCATGTGTCAATTCTAAAGTCTTTTGCTGTTGTTCCTACTTCGTGTTCGAATCCGCAAGTTGAGCATTTAACTTTAATAACGTTATAGTTTGGATGAATACCTTGTTTCATAATTAATCTCCTTCCGCCATGGCACCTGCCATAGTAAGTTTTTGCTAATTTATTATATCATTACTATTTGATTTTATCAAGTGATATTTTTCACTTTTTTAATTCTCAATTTTATTGTGCCAAGTGTCCCAAACAGAAACAAATCTTTTACCTATTAATCCTGTGATTACACCTGCTGGAATACTAAGTAACAACATCAGTGGCATCCAGTAAATAATCGCTGTACTACCTATAACAAATATACCTGCACCTATTTGCCCAAAGACATGGAAAATTGAACCAACAACACTTACACCTAATATCCCAAAAAAATTGGTTTTTTTAAGTATGCCCATTGCTATGATTGCAGCTGCTGCACCACTTAAACTCATATAAAAAGTTGGTCCAAGTAATCTACCACTAAGTAATCCGACTAATATGACTCTAAGTAATGTTAATGCTGTACTATCTTTAAATGAGTATACGTATAAGATGATAAGTGTAATCACATTAGCAAATCCTAATTTAGCTCCAGGTACTGGACTTAAGGCAATTGCTGATTCGATTAAATTAAGTACAATTGCAATTGCTAAGAAATTCGCAAGCAATATCATTTTTCTTGTTTGCTTCATATCACACTGTGAAATCAGAATCATCATTTGTTTCGAATTCGACTCTTACTCGATTAGGAAGGCAAATCAAAGGTTTTCCTGTTGATGCTCCTTCTCTACTACAAATATTATTCGGACTTTCTTCCTCTATAATTTGAACGGTTTTTAGACCAAAATCATACTGGATGACAACGATTTGTCTAACTCCATTAATCTCATAATCTCCTAATAATGTAATGGTTCTTTTTCCTTCATCAATGATTGGAAAACTACCATATTGGTTAGGTACATCTTGTTGACTATACTGAACGATTTCATTTTTTACAAAATCAATCGTGACGATTGGGTCGTTTGATGAACCATAATATACATGTGCATAATTAGCTTCACCAGTACTTTGGAAAAGTTGAAAATAAAGGAAAAGACCTCCCACTACAAGCAAGAGTATAGTAATTAATAAAATGTCTCTTTTATTGGTACTATCCTTCTTTCCTTCTATCATCTAATGCTCCTCAAATTCTGTATCAAATAAAAATGTATCTATAGTTAAATCTTGATTAAATCTAATGATTTCTATATTTAATGACTCTTGATATTCATTAAGCCAAGTTTCCATAACTTCAGGTGACATCGAGAACAATGCTGTAGATAAAGCATCTAGTAAACCTGCATCTTCACCTAAAATTGTGACTGTATGATAATATTGTACAGGCATCTTTTCAAATGGTGAAACGATATGGTGATATCGATCTCCTTGATAAAGCACATATTGCTCATAATTACCACTTGTTGTCACACTTAAGTTTTTTACTTTTATAGTTCCATATGTCGCTTTATCCAATATTTCTGTTTGATAAGGATTCGCTAATGAAACATAAAAAATGAAATTTTCTTCAGCTCTATTTTGGTTTTCTCCTAAGATGATTGAACTTGTACCTGAAGAAATAGAGAAATTCTTAATGCCCAAGTTGTTAATGTATTCATAAACTTTTTGTGTTGCATATCCTTTTGAGATGGCACCTAAATCAACTTTAATATCTTCACCAATAAAAGTAGCGTAATACTGATCTTGTTCTGTTTCTAACAATATTGAGTTTTCAGAAAAATCCAATGCATCAATTTCTAAAATTGCTTGATCATATAATGCCTTTGATATTTCTTTTTTATAGGCATCATCTTTATCTATAGTAATTGATGATTCACCTAAATTTAAAGTAACACTTAAAATAATAGATTCATTTTCTTCATCTCTTTGAACCGATTCAACAACTCCTGTTTGGTTTACAAGAATCTTGTTTTCCTCAGTTTTTTCACCATCATAATAATGATAGACATAGACATGATCTCCAACTTCAAATCCTTCTGTTTGTTCTTCCATAACATCTTTCCATACATCTACAGCTTTTCCTATAGAAATGTCAAAATATCCGTCAGTCATTTCTTTTACTTCTTCCGCAAAGATTAATAAGTCGTATAACTCTTGGTCAATTTCTAATCTTTGACCAATGTTTTGATTTAATGTATAGATGTTTTCTAGATATATAGAATCTTCATCTAGTGTCTCATATGATGTTGATAATTCATGATACATGCTAAAAATCGCATCAATATCATCATGATACTTATTGGCATCAGATTCACTTGGAGCCATCATCTGCACTCTAATATATGTATCCATATAGTCATAAAAGTTAAATGTATACATTTTTTCAGACTGACATCCTGAAAGCATGAAAATGCTAAATATGATTAGCCCTAAACTGAATATTTTTTTCATGTAAATCACCCGTTTCTATATCCTAAACTATTATAACACAATCATTAAAGAAAAGGACATAAATATATGTCCTAAATCTTTACACCAATTGTCGATCCATCTGGATTTGGATGATCTTTAATATACTCTAATATAGGATTATAATGCTTATCAACTTTTCCTGGTTTACATCTTGATAGGTTTGCAACTTCACCATTGACAATACCTTCTGCAAATGCATGACAACCAGGAGTTCCACAAGCACCGCAGTTATAATTTGGTAATAATTTTTCTATTTCATTAATTCTAGGGTCTTCTACCACTGTTAAATATTTATTTGCAAGTGATAATGTTACACCCATAAGTGCACCAAGCACACCCAATACCATGAACGGATATAATGCTTCAATCATAGTTTGACCTCCTTCAGGAATTCAAGTGTATCACTAAATCCACAACTGCCACCATCTCTTGAAGCACATGATTCACAAGATTGTGCTTCTAAATATGCTTCTTTACATTCTTCTGGTATTTCAACTTTATTGTTCAACCACATTGTGCCAACGTAGATTGCAATAATTCCAATTAAAATACCCATTAAAATTAATAATTGTGTAATTGGCATTAGATAATACCTGAAAGGCCCATAAAGGCTAACGCCATTAGACCTGCGGTAACCAACGCAATTGGCATACCTTTTAGTGCTTTAGGCACATTCGCACTATCTAATCTTAAACGAATTGCAGTAAATGTAATGATAATAAATGCATATCCTAAACCTGAGCCTAAAGCATACATTAATGCTTCTGGATAAGTTTGTGGGACAGCTACATTTTTAAGTGCAACCCCTAATACTGCACAATTAGTTGCAATCAGTGGAAGATATACTCCAAGCGCTTTATATAAGCTCTTACTTACACGTTTGATCACAAGCTCAGTTAACTGTACAAGTGAGGCAATAACTAAAATAAATGCTATTGTATCAATGTACTTGATATTTAAAGGAATAAGTACCTCATAATAAATTGGATATGTGATTAATGCTGCTAAGAATATAACAACAATAACTGCTAATCCCATACCTACAACAGACTTCATCTTTGTAGATACACCAAAGAAAGAACATAAACCTAAGAATTGCATCAGTACAATGTTATTGATCAACATTGACGAAATTAAAATCGCTAATAATTCCATTATTTCTTAGCTCCTTTCTTTGTTTGTCTAAATGCTGTAATGATTGCTAATAAGAAACCAATCACTAAGAATGCTCCTGGAGGTTGAACCAATACTGAGTAAGCATAACTTTCTAAGCCTAACCCACCAAATAATGTATATTCAAAACCTAAAGGTAATACTTGACCTAACTCAATAGTTCCTGTTCCAAATAATTCTCTTACAAAACCAATCATAGATAAAGAAATTGCAAAACCAAGTGCAACACCTAGTCCATCTAACATCGATGGAATGACTTTATTCTTAGATGCAAACGACTCTGCTCTACCAAAAACCACACAATTTACTGTAATTAATGCGATAAACACACCAAGTTCAGTAGCTAGTGCTGGAGCAAATGCATCAACAACCATCTTTAATACTGTAACTTCAGTCGCAATAATAATTACATAAGATGGAATTCTAACTGTGTTAGGAACAAATTTTCTAATTGATGAAACAGTTGTATTGGTTAATGTTAAGATGATCATAACCAATATACCCATACCAAATGCACCTTCGAATGTTGAAGTGACCGCTAGCGCAGGACACATCCCTAACACCATTACAAAGATACCATTTTCTTTCCAAATACCTTTTGTAAAAACTTCAGTTAATGATGCTTCTTTTTCTTTAGCTTTCTTTGGAGGTATCTTTTTCACTGGAACTTTTTTTGCTTCTGTCACTTTAATTCACCTCACTTACGAATGCTTCTAAGAGTTCGTCAATCAACGCTCTTGTATTTGAAGCACCACTTGTAACATCAGTAGAATTCATAGCATCTACTTCTGCTTGTATTTCATTAATTAATAAACCAACATAATTTTCTAAATACTGTTCGTTTTTACTTCTAAATGATCCGCCAGAATGATTATATGTTTCATCTGGTAACACAAATCCTAAGACTGTATCATCAGAACCAAATACGATTTCAATTAAGATACTATCTGATTCACCTTCTTGGTATTCACCAGTACCTGTTACACTATAAACGTAACCAATTTGATTAGTTCCATCAGTTACTAATCGTTTATCAGTAATATGTGTTGTTTCAGTAAACGTAGCATCATCTTCAAATTGATAATTTTCAATACCGAACAACTCTTCATAAGGATTTATTTCTTCTAACTCTGGATATTCTAAAATCAAAGCTTCCATGATAATTTCTTTAATTGCATCTGTTGAGACTGTCGCAGGATTTTGTGTTGCTCCAGCAACAATATCAGCATCAAAGCTTGGAATACCTTGAATATTTAATATATCTTCGCCATCATAGTAATCTTGTATATATTTTTGAATACCCACAACAGCCCATGATGATTGATATACTGTTAAATACTCTACATAGACTTTATCATCTTCACTAAAGCCAATAAGTAACTCAATAAATCCATAATCAACGCCTGAACCTGTTAATGAGAAACTATTTTTAATGACTGCATGATAAACAGTTCCTACTTTTTCATCATCTTTATCGACAGCATTCCATTTCATGTCAACCATCGCAAAATTTGATGATGTTCCAGACATTTGAGGTATACTTGCAAGTTTAACTTCATCAACAAGTTCTACTTTTTGATTGAATAATTGATCTTCAGGATCTGTCATAACATTTGCTTGAAAGAAAAGACCAAATGCAATACCTATAAGTACCATAATTGAAAAGTTAATAAGTAATAATAGATTTTCTCTTTTCATATTATGCCACCTCACTTAAGAATGCTTCTAAGAGTTCTACAATTAAAGCATTAGTATTTGATGCACCTGCAGTGATATCTGAATCAGCACCATCCACAGTTGCTTGAATATCTGCTTTTTCTAATCCGATGAATAACTCTAAATAAGCAATATTCTTATTTTTAAATCCACCACTTGTGTGATTATAATCATCAGCTGGTAGATCGATTTTAACGATTTTATCTTCAGCATCAAAATAAATATTCATCACGATACTATCAGTTTCACCATCTTGATACTCACCACTGCCAGTTAAGCTATAGACATAACCAACTACATCAACACCTTGTAAAATATTAGATTTAGATGTCACATGAGCTGTAGCAGTAAAGCTGTTATCAGCTTCTAATGTATAACCTTCACCATATGCTTCATCAAGTGGATCAATAATCACTTCTCCACCAGTCAGTTGATGCGCAGTTGCAACATCAGCAAGCAATCCTTGCATCGTTGATAAACTACCTGTAGCACCAGAGATTAAATCTCCACTTGGCGCTAAATCGGTAATCATTGAACCAACATATAGAGATAAGTTAGTTCTAGTACCAGGAACATTTAATGTTTGTTCAATGGTTATAAATTGAGCCCCAATGATTTTACCATCTAAGCCAACACTTATAACAATTGTCATATTTCCATAACTATTTGTTCCATAAACTTCATAAATATATCCTAACGTTTCGTTAGCTGTATTGTATCCTTTTGCAATACTTTGTACTGTAGAAGGATAATTGTCAGTTACTTCAACTTCATCAAAAGTATCAATACCAGGTAATACTTCTTCATATGCTTCAATTTTTGCTTGTAATAAATTATCAGCGATCACTGGAGCTGTTAAAGCGTTAACCCCACCGATAACAATACCACACGCAATTGAAATCACCATAAGTACGAATGTGTAATGAAGCATTGGATTTTTTTCAAATAATCTTTTCATTATACAGCACCTCCTACGCCAAAGTAGACAATGAGTGCTAATGCAACAAATGCTACACCATAGCCAATAAAGAAGCCTGGTTTAAATTTATTCGTTGCCCATTGTGGATAATCAATCAGTGGTACAAACATATTAGAGAATAATAATGCGAAGGCTACACCTTCAGGATATGCCCCAAATAATCTTATAATAACCACTAAAGATGCTACTAATAAACCATAAATCCATCTACCAGGTTTAGTTACCGGAGATGTCACTGGATCAGTAATCATAAATACGACACCAAATAAAATACCACCCGAAAGCACATGGAATAACATATAGCTGAATGCTTGATCTGGATATAACTTAAATCCAGCAATAAGCATTAACACAACAAAAGTTACTAAAGATGAAACGATGACTCTAAAGTCAGCGGATCTTCTAATTAATAAATAAACCATACCTAATAAAATAGCGAGTGCACTGATTTCACCCATTGATCCCGGGATATTTCCTAAAAACATATCGAGTAATGGATAACTATTTAATGTATAAGGAAATCCTGCACCTGTTCTAATCGCTGTTAAGGCTGTACCCCCAGCAATCATATCTACACCAACATATTTACCAGTAAACATATCAGTTAATGCTAGTCCAATAAAAATACGACCAGCAGCTGCAATATTAAAGATGTTTGATCCTAGTCCACCAAATAACATTTTCGCTACTAAAATACCAAATGCAGCACCCATAATCACCGCATAAATTGGTAATTTAGATGGGATAATCATCGCGAAAATTACAGCACTTACAGCAGGAGCTGTAATATTATTGATTGTGTATTTTTCATATCTTGATTTTAATCTTTCAAACCATTTGTCAGCTTTTTTTGGTTTTTGCATCATTCCAAATGCAATTGCTTCTAAGCCAATCATCACAACTAATGATACTAATATTCTAACTACCGCATCCCAGCCAAATCGATAAATCGAAAAAATAACAACTGGCATTAAGGCAATTAAAACATCTGTCATCATACGTTTTGTACTTACGTCTTTACGAATATAAGGACTTGTTTGTTTTACCGCTTGCATCATCTCATCCTCCTACTTACTTGCAAAGCTTTTTGCTTTGCGCATATGTTCTGTTAAATGTATCTTAGAAGGACATACAAATGAACAAAGTCCACATTCAATACATTTATTCACTTCTAATTTCTTAAGCATATCTTTATCTCTGACTTTATATGCATTCATGATTTGAACTGGCTGTATTTCAACTGGACATGAATATACACATGAAGCACAGTGAACACAAGGCTCTTCAATTAATGTTTCATCATTTTGTACAATTAAAGATGTTGTTGTGTGGGTCATTACAATATCATCAGATGTCACATTAACACCCATCATTGGTCCACCCAATATTAATACTTTAGGTTTTTCTGGTTCTTTATAACCACCTGCTGAAGCAATAAGTTCAGTCATCAGTGTACCAATTCTTGCTCTAAAGTTTTTGTTATGAATACCATTACCACTTAAAGAAATATATCTTTCTAAAACAGGTAGACGGTGTCTAACCGCTGCATAAATACTTGCTAATGTCGAAACATTAAAGTTTAAAACCCCGTATTTAGATAATAGCTCTCCTTGTGGAATCTTAATACCTAAAGCATTTTTAATAGTCATAAGTTCCCATCCTTGAGGATAGAAATTACCTACGCTTTGTACTTTAATATCATACTGAGAAAATTCATGTAAACAGAATTCTAATCTTTCATGGATTTCTTTGTATTTTTTCTTAATCGCGATAACACCTTTTTTAGCACCAGATGCCTTCATAGCAAAAATTAAACCTTCAATGACAGCTCTAGGATTCGTCATCATCAGTCCATAGTCACTAATTAAATTAGGTTCACATTCAACACCATTGGCTAAAACAACATCGATTTGATCTTTTGTGCTTAATTTAATATATGATGGGAATGCACTACCACCTAATCCTACTAATCCAGCTTCTTTAACAATCTCAACAAAATCATCTTTTGTAAGTGCATCTATTTCTGCATCTGTACGATCTTGTATTGATTCGTGAAGTTCATACTTAAAGTCATTCTTAACGATTAAGCAGTCCACCATTTTACCACTTTGATCGATATGCTTCTCATTACCTAGAACCTCTCCACTCACTGTTGCGTGCATTGGTTGTTCAAAAAAGGCACCTTTTCTTGTTCCAATGACCTCTCCAATTTTTACAAACTGTCCACCGCGAACACACGTTTCGCCTTCTGGACATCTAGCGCTTGTTACTGGATAATATAAGTATTTTGCTTCTGTATAATGCTCTGTAGGAAGCTTCTTTAATTCTTTTTTACCATCAGGAATACATCTTGTCTTTGCTATCATTCCTTATTCTCCCTTCGTATATAATGGATATTTTTTTGTAAGTTTAAGCACTTTTTCATGTGCTTCTTTTAATATATCTTCATGATCAATGTTGGTAAGTACTTGATCAATAATTTCTGCAATAATTTCCATGTCTTCTTCTTTAAATCCTCTTGTTGTTACAGCTGGAGTTCCTAAACGAATACCACTTGCATAATGAGGTTTTTCTGTATCAAATGGTAATCCATTTTTATTACATGTGATACCAATTTCGTGAAGCACTGTTTCAGCTTTTAACCCTGTAATGCCATAATGAGATTTTACATCTACAAGAAGTAAATGGTTATCCGTCCCACCGCTAACAACACGACATCCAATCTTAGTCAATGCATGAGATAATGCTTGTGCATTTTTGACTACTTGTTTTTGATAAGTAACAAAGCTTTCATCAAGAGCTTCTAAGAATGCAACACCTTTCGCTGCAATCACATGCATTAATGGTCCACCTTGAATACCTGGAAAAACTGACTTATCAATCTTTTTCGCAATTTCTTCGTCATTCATTAAAATGATACCGCCACGTGGTCCTCTTAAAGTCTTATGTGTTGTCGATGTCACGACATGTGCATAAGGCATCGGTGATGGGTGAATCCCAGCAGCTACCAATCCAGCGATATGAGCCATATCTACATGTAAATATGCACCAACTTCATCTGCGATTTCTCTAAATTTCTTAAAATCAATGATTCTTGAATAAGAACTTGCACCTGCTATAATAAGCTTCGGTTTGACTTCAAGTGCAATTTTTCTTACTTCTTCATAATCAATCATTTCTGTTTGCTTATCTACTCCATAAAAATGGCTATCGTATAACTTCCCAGAAAAATTCAAATGAAACCCATGAGTTAAGTGTCCGCCTTCTGATAAAGACATACCCAAAATAACATCTCCTGGTTTCAATAATGCTTGATACACTGCCATATTTGCTTGCGAACCAGAATGTGGTTGCACATTAACAAAGTTAGCATCAAATAATTTTTTTAATCTCTTTTTTGTTTCAATTTCAATTTCATCAACAAATTCACATCCACCATAATATCTCTTTTTTGGATATCCTTCTGCATATTTATTTGTTAAAATTGACCCTTGCGCTTCTAAGACTGCGTCTGAAACAAAGTTCTCAGATGCAATCAACTCAATATTCTTTTCTTGTCTATTTTTCTCCTTATTTATCACTTGATAAATCAAAGGATCAATTGTATTGAGGTTCATAAATTCCTCCTAGCGTAGTCTTCGACTTATTATAACATAATAAGAATTAAAAAAAAAGACAGTTTATGGCATTTTAAGCCGACTATCTTTCTCGATTTTTAATCTATTTTATACGTTTTATAATGGGCTACTCAGCTTGTTTAACATTATGATAAACTTCTTGAACATCATCAAGTTCATTTAGCATGTCCATTAAACGATCAAACTGCTGTTTTTCTTCTTCATCTGACAACTCAGTTTCCATGAGTGGCAACCACATAATTTCTTCTGTTACAAAATCAACATCTGGATTATTTTCTTGGAAAGCTGTTCTAATTTGATTGAAATCTTTTGCTTCTCCCAAAATAGTAACGCCTTCTTCATCTGTTTCAATGTCAGTTACATCAACATCATTTAAAACGAGAATTTCTAACACTTCATCTTCATTTAATCCAGGTACTGTAAATACAGCTTGATGATTAAATTGATGTAGAACAGAACCTGATACACCTAATTTTCCACCTGTTTTTGTAAAGCAATTTCTAACTTCAGCAATCGTTCTATTAACATTATCTGTTAAACACTCAACGATGAATAATGAATTTCCTGGTCCAAACCCTTCATATCTTGCTTCACTGTAGTTGTCATCAGAACCACCTTTAGCTTTATCGATAGCTCTTTTAATAACGTCAGCACTCACTTGATCTTTTTTCGCTTTTTCAATGATTCGTTTCAAAGATTGATTGAGTTCAGGATCAGGGACTCCATTCTTAGCTGCCATATATATTTCTTTTCCATATTTTGCATATAGTTTTGATTTTTGTGCTGCGGTCTTACCCATCGCAACCTTACGAACTTCAAACGCTCTTCCCATGTTTTTTAAACCTTACTTTCCAAATTTTTTATCGTATGTTTTAATACTTTCTACTATGATTTTTTTTGCTGCTTCTTTACCTTCAATATCTAGGATATATGTTTTTTTACCTTCTAAGGATTTATACACTTCAAAAAAGTGTCCCATTTCTGTCAGTAAATGTGCAGGTAATTCACTAATATCTTTATACTGTGTTAATGATGGATCACCAAATGGAATCGCAATAATTTTCTCATCAATTTCATCAGAATCAATCATTTTCATAACGCCAATTGGATAACATTCCACAATTGATAATGGTTCTATATCTTCTTGGCATAAAACAAGTACATCAAGTGGGTCATTATCGCCTGCATATGTTCTAGGAATAAATCCATAGTTTGCTGGATAATGCGTTGATGTAAATAAAATACGATCTAATATGATCATGCCAGTCTCTTTATCGAGTTCATATTTTTTCTTAGAACCCTTTGAGATTTCAATACATGCAATAAACTTATCTGGTGTAATCCTTGACTTGCTTATATCATGCCAAATATTCATATCATCAGTCTCCTTTTTAACACATTACTATTTTAGCATTATATTTAGAAAAAAAACACCCCAAAAAAGTGAAGGTGTTTTTAGAAATATAGATGATGTTACTTATCCCCACTATATCCCGCTTGTATGATAATTATCTGCATATCATTGCTACGTTAGCAAAACAACCCCTAAATGTTAAACAATCGTAGTCGAAATGTTAGGCATTTCGGTAGAAACGTTATCTCCATCTCAGATAACTTATACGATAATCATATACAAAATTATTATAGCAATTTAAACTATCCTTTGTAAAGCAGATTTGTGTAAAGAATTAATCTTTTTTGACATGCTTAATATATAACTCAAAAGTATTTTCCAATAGACTATGGATTGTCATTGGTCCAACGCCACCAGGTACAGGTGTCATATAACTTGCAACATCTTCTAAAGCATGAAAATCAACATCTCCGATCAGTTTACCATCAACTCTATTGACACCAACATCTATAATCACTGCACCTGGTTTTACCATATCCTTGGTAACAATTTTTGGCTTGCCTACAGCAGCAACTATGATATCAGCTTGTCTTGTATGATACCCTAAATCTTTTGTTTTTGAGTGACATACTGTGATGGTTGCTCCACGATCCATTAATAATCTAGCAACAGGAAATCCAACGATATTTGATCTACCAATCACAACCGCATGCATCCCTTTAAGATCTATTTCATATGTATCTAATAATGTCATAATACCCTTAGGTGTAGCTGGATAAATTGTTTTTTTCTTTTGATATAAATATCCTTGGTTAATCACATGGAAACCATCTGCATCTTTTTCTCTTTTAATCAGATCAATAAACATATCTTCATCAAGATGTTTAGGTATTGGAAGTTGTAATAAAATGCCATCAACTTGATCATCATTATTTAAAATTGTGATTAAATCTTTAAGTTCATTTTCAGATATATTCTCATCCAAATGATACATATCATTTTGAATACCTACAAGTTTACATGCTTTATTTTTTCCTTTAACATACGATAAACTTGCTGGATTATTACCCACTAAAATAATGGCTAACTTAGGCGGCCTTTTATATGTTTCGACAGCCTTTTGAATATCTTCTTTTAGTTTTAAATTTCTTTCTTTACTTACTTTTTTTCCGTCTAATAAAATCAATACAATTCACCTCTAATCGATGAGGTTTCCCTCATCATCTAATTTCATTTCAAGAGCTCTAGGTGTTTTATTAAGACCAGGCATAACCATGATACCTTTAGTAAGTGCGACTAAGAATCCTGCACCCATTGATGGTCTTATTTCTTTGATTTCTAATGTGAAATCTTTTACAAGTCCTACTTTTTTAGAGTCTCCTGAAATTGATAATGGTGTTTTAGCCATACAAACTGGTAAATTCCATCCAAGTGTTTCATATGTTTCAAGTTGTTTTAATGCTTTATCTGAGAAATCAACATCTTTAGCACCATATATATGTTTAGCGATTTTTTCAATTTTTACTCTTGGTAAATCACTATCTTCATAAACGTGTTTTAATTGTGAAGGTTTTTCTGTGATTTCAACAATTTTATGTGCTAAATCAACCATACCTTTACCGCCTTCACTAAATCCTTTACATAATGCAATTTCGTGATTGTTTTGTTTTGCCCAATCCATGACTAGTTTTATCTCATCATCTGTATCATTATAAAAATGATTTAAAGCAATTACGTAATTCATTCCATAAGATTTTACATTTTCTAAATGTTTAGATAGTAAAGGCAATCCTTTTTCTAAAGCTTCCATATCTTTTTCATTAAAATCTTTGGCTTGTCCATGAGATTTTAAAGCTCTTATAGTTGTAACTACAACAACAGCATCTGGAGCTTTGTTAATGTGTGGTACTTTTAAATCAAGAAATTTTTGCATACCTAGATCAGCACCAAATCCAGCTTCAGTGACTGCATAATCACCAAGTTTTAAAGCCATTTTTGTAGCAACTACACTATTACATCCATGTGCGATATTCGCAAATGGACCTGCATGTATAAATGTTGGTACGCCGTCTATAGTTTGAACTAAGTTAGGATTGATTGCTTCTTTTAACAAAAGAGTCATCGCATCAGCGCCACCTAAATCTTTTACAAATAAAGGCTTTTCGTCTTCATTATACCCAATAAGAATTTCATTAATTCTACGTTTTAAATCATTTAAATCTGTAGCAAGCGCTAAGATTGCCATCACTTCACTTGCTGCAGTAATTACAAAACCATCTTTTCTAAGTGGAGTATCGATTGATCTTAAACTGCGATCATTCATGTCCATCGCACGTTTCCAAGTCACAGTCTTAATCTTCAATTCATTTCCATGATGCATGTGATTATCAATTAATGCACTTAAAAGGTTGTTTGCTGAAGTAATTGCGTGTAAATCACCAGTGAAATGTAGATTAATATCATCAATAGGAACAACACTGGATTTCCCACCACCAGTTGCGCCACCTTTAAGTCCAAATACTGGTCCTAAACTTGGTTCTCTTAGTGCTAATACTGGATGCTTCCCAATTTCTTTTAACCCTTGTGTCAAACCAATAGAAATCGTAGTTTTTCCTTCACCAGCAGGTGTTGGATTAATCGCAGTAACTAAAACAAGTTTGCCATCTTTTTTTTGTTTTAAGCGATCCATGATTTTTAAATCAATTTTGGCTTTATAAAAACCAAAAGGTATACACTCTTCAGATTGTACACCCATCTTTTCACATAACTCTGTAATCTTTTGCATGTTAATGCCTCCCAAAATAAAAAGTATCTTTGCCGTAAGATACTTTTATTATAACATATATTTTATTTTATAAAATGATAGTTGTTTGTCAAAATATATTCTGCTTTTTTTATCATTTCTTGAGTAGGTTCTTCAATATGTTTTAACTCATAAGATAAGCCCATAGCTTCCCATTTTGAAATACCTTTTTTATGATAAGGTAACACTTCTATTTTTATGACATTATGGAGTGTATCAAGAAATGCTCTTAATTGATTTAGATAAATTTCTTGATCATTAATTGTTGGTAACAATACATGTCTAATGACAGTATCACACTTTAAATCACTTAATAATGACGCAAATTTTAAGACATGTTTATTACTACTTTTTGTTAGTTTCATATGCTCATTGTCATCGATATGTTTGATATCGAGTAATACTAAATCTGTATAAGATAACAATGTTTTATATAAATCAATTTGTTTTTCGTTATAACATCCAGCAGACGTATCTAAACATGTATGAATATTTCTTTCTTTAGCTTTTTTGAATAACTCTGTAATAAATCCTATTTGTAGTAAAGCTTCTCCACCACTAACAGTAATACCGCCATTTTTATAAAAGTGACTGTATCTTTCAAAATCATGTAGGACTTCATCGACTGTCATCCGTTTGTTTTCCTCAGTGCTCCAAGTATCTCTATTATGACAATATTGACATTGAAATGGACATCCCTGTAAAAACAGTACGTATCTAACACCAGGACCATCAAAAGTTCCAAATGTTTCAATCGAATGAATGTTTCCTGTAAATAGGTTGTTATACAGATTCATGGAACGTTCTTGAAATAACCTCACGTTTTTGTTCATTTGTTAGATTAGAGAAGTTCACTGCATATCCAGAAACTCTAATTGTTAAATTCGGATATTTTTCTGGATGTTTATAAGCATCTTCTAGCATTTCTCTATTGAAGATGTTCACATTTAAATGATATCCACCACTTCTGAAATATCCATCCAAGATTTGAACTAGATTTTCTACTTTAATATCCCCTTCATATGTAAATCCATCAGAACTTTCTAAGCTTTTTCCAAGTGCATCTGGAACCATAGTGAATGTGTTTGATATACCATCTTGGCAACTTTCGCAAGGTATTTTAGAAACACTTAACAATGATTTTAATGCGCCAGATTTATCTCTACCATGCATTGGGTTCGCACCTGGAGCAAACGCTTCGCCTTTTCTTCTACCATCAGGAGTATTTCCTGTTTTCTTACCGTATACAACATTTGATGTGATGGTTAAAATACTCATCGTTGGTACTGATTCTCTATACGTGTATTCTTTTCTTAACTTATTCATGAAACGTTCAACAACTTCAACAGCTAGATGATCAACGCGATCATCATTATTTCCATAATAAGGGAAATCTCCTTCAATGTTAAAGTCAGTGATGATACCTCTATCGTCATAAATCGGTTTTACTTTAGCGTATTTAATCGCTGATAAGGAGTCAGCAACAACAGATAGTCCTGCAATACCAGTCGCGAAATTTCGTTTAACTTCTGCATCATGAAGAGCCATTTGTAATCTTTCATATGCATATTTATCGTGCATGTAGTGAATAATATTAAGTGCACTGACATATGTTTTTGATAACCAATCTAACATGACATCAAATTTTTCCATCACTTGATCATAGTCTAACACTTCAGCTTTAATTGGTTCAAACGCTGGAGAAACTTGATCACCTGTGATTTCATCTTTACCACCGTTAAGTGCATAAAGTAGAGCTTTTGCTAAATTAGCACGCGCTCCAAAAAATTGCATCTCTTTACCTAAAGCCATTGGTGATACACAACATGCAATACCATAATCATCACCATGATTTGGTCTCATTTGGTCATCATTTTCATATTGAATTGAGCTTGTATCAATTGATACCTTACCACAGAACTTTTTAAAGTTTTCTGGTAAGTTGTCATGCCATAATACAGTTAAATTAGGTTCTGCTGAAGTGCCTAGATTATAAAGTGTTTGTAAGTATCTATAAGTATTTTTTGTTACCCAAGATCTACCGTCATTATTCATACCAGCTAAACTTTCAGTTACCCAAGTTGGATCACCTGTAAATAATTCGTTATACTCTGGAGTTCTAGCAAATCTAACCATTCTTAACTTCATAATGAAGTGATCGATCAATTCTTGTGCTTCAACTTCAGTTAAAACACCTTCTTCTAAATCTCTTTCAATATATATATCAAGGAAAGATGCAGTTCTACCTAAACTCATTGCAGCACCATTTTGTTCTTTAACTGCTCCAAGATATGCAAAATATGTCCATTGAATCGCTTCTGTTGCGTTTTCTGCTGGTCTAGAGATATCAAATCCATAAGATGCAGCCATTGTTTTTAACATATCAAGCGCTTTGATTTGTTCTTGGATTTCTTCTCTTAAACGGATATTTTTTTCATTTAAAGGATATGCAAAACGTGTTTTTTCTTTTTTCTTTTCTTCAATTAAGCGATCAACACCATAAAGCGCTACACGACGGTAATCACCGATAATTCTACCGCGACCATATCCATCAGGTAAACCTGTAACAATCCCTGAACGACGTGCTCTTCTAATATCAGCATTATAAACATCAAATACACCTTGATTATGTGTTTTTCTATATTCACTAAAAATGAATTTTGTTTCATCATCCACATGATATCCATAAGATTCTGCAGCTTTAACTGCTACATTGATACCGCCAAATGGATGGAATGCTCTTTTAAATGGTTTATCTGTTTGTAAACCCACGATTTTTTCCAGATTTTTATCAATATATCCAGCTCCATGTGAAGTGAGGGTTGCTGCTACTTTTGTATCAAGCTCAATGACTCCACCTTTTTGCTTTTCTTCTTCTAAAAAACCATAAAACATGTCGTTTAGTTTTAAACTACTTTCTGTTGGTCCTTGTAAAAAAGATGAATCTCCTAAATATTCTTTATAGTTCAATGACATAAAGTCTCTTACATTTATTTCTTTATTCCATGTGCCTTGCACAAATTTTCTCCAAGCAGACATAAAAATACCTCCTATGTATTATTAAATTTTTATCGCTTTTAGATACCTTTATTATATATGTATATATATACATATTTTTCTGAAAACGTTTTTCAAATCAAGTGAAAACGTTTTTCATCTAAATAAGAGCTTATTGCCTTTATCAAAATAAAAAGATATAATACAAGCGTATGACTTGTCATACTTAAGGAGGTATACCCATGAACATTTCTAAATTAAGAATTACACTATCGATTTAAGGCTCATACGATTATTTAGCTAATAACCGATACGAGCAGATTGTTTTTAACTATAAAAAAGAGGTATATATATGGATCAAGCAATACTCGTCGGTTTAAATGTTGATCAAAATGAACAAGGCGTTCGAAAATCACTTGATGAACTCGAACACTTAGCACTCGCTCTGGGTATAAAAACTAAAGAAAAAGTTTTACAAAACGCTAAACAAATCACTCCCAAATATTATATTGGTAGTGGTAAAGTCTTAGAAATTAAGAAAATGATTGAGATTTTAGATGTTGATATGGTGATCTTTGATGACACTCTATCACCAGCTCAACTCAAACATCTAGAAAAAGACTTAGATACACAAATTATGGATCGAAGTTTTCTAATTATGTCGATTTTTGCGCTTCGTGCACAAACTAAAGAAGCGAAATTAGAAGTTGCACTTGCACAAAAAAACTATATGCTTCCTAGACTCATTGGTCTTGGTAATACATTATCAAGACAAGGTGGTGGAACATTTAACGCAAAAGGTCCTGGTGAAACAAAACTAGAACTAGACCGTAGAAAACTACTTAGAGAAATATATCAAATTAAACAAGAACTAGAAAAAATCAAGCAAGAAAAAGAAGTCTCAAGAAAAAAACGTGTTCAAAATAGAATACCAGTAGTTGCCCTAGTGGGATATACAAACGCTGGAAAATCATCATTAATGAATAGTTTAAGTACAGTTTTAGGTCATGATTCCGAGAAAGTCTTAGAAAAGGATATGTTGTTTGCGACACTTTCTACGAAAGCTAAGAAACTACAAAAAGAAAATATGCCACCGTTTATCTTAATTGATACTGTTGGATTTGTTAATAAACTACCACATGAACTTATTCGTTCATTCGAATCAACATTGAGTGATGTGATTCATGCAGACTTACTCATTCATGTTGTTGATGGTGCCTATTTTGACCCAATGCAAATTGAAGTTACAAAAGAAGTGCTTCAATCGATTGAAGCAGATGAAATCGAAAGACTTTTAGTCCTTACAAAAAAAGAAATTGCACCTTATTATCCATCTATTGATGATGATTATATATTTGTATCTAATCGTACAAAAGAGAATATCGATACCTTAATCGATGCCATTTATGGACATTTATATAAAGAAAGTCGAATTCATTATTTACATATTCCATTTGATGATGGTCAAATCTTTTCACAATTAAAAGACAATAATACGATTTTAGAAACTAGATTCGAATCAGACGGCACTTACGTCAAAACAATTTTAACTCCAGAGCAAGTTAAACTTTATAAAGATTATTTATTTGATAACAAAAAATAAACCAAAAATAAAAGCACAGTTTAATCAAACTTGTGCTTTTTCTTTATCTTTAATGTCTTTAAAATATGTTTTGACATCTGCTATAAATTCTTCTTTGGTGTTAATATGTGATAACTTCTTTCTTAGCTGTGAAGCATTAGGAATACCTTTTAAATACCATGGCCCATGACTTCTCATCTCTAAACAAGCAACATGTTCACCCTTGAGTTCAACTAAAGATTCAAAATGATAGATCATCATTTCTTCAATCTCATCAAATGTGGGCTTATCTAAGATAGTTCCATCTTTCAAATAAGCTTCTATTTCTCTAAATATCCATGGATTTCCTAAAGCAGCTCTTCCAATCATCACTGCATCACAACCTGTATAATCCAACATATATTTAGCAGATGGTCCATCAACAACATCCCCATTTCCAATAACAGGAATATTGACAGCTTCTTTGACTGCTTTAATCACATCTAAATCAGCTTTCCCTGAATATCCTTGTGAGCGTGTTCTAGCATGTACAGTTATTAATGACGCACCAGCGGCTTCTATTTTTTTAGCAACTTCCACTGCGTTAACGCTATTAAAATCCCAACCACTTCTGATTTTCACAGAAACAGGTTTATCAACCTTTTTGACAATCTCGCTAACAATCTCATATATCTTTTCTGGATTTTTCATCAGTGATGCACCAGCTTGAGCTTTGACAGCTACTTTTGGAACTGGACATCCCATATTAATATCAATGATGTCACAATTAGAATGTTTATCAATATAAATAGCAGCATCGACCATTGTCTCTAAATCTGAACCAAAGACTTGTTGTGCCATAGGCTTCTCATAATCAGTCATGTATAATAAATTTAAAGTTTTCTCATTTTTATGAAGCAGCCCTTTATCAGATACCATTTCAGCAAAAACAAGCCCTGCGCCATATTTTCTTGCGAGGACTCTAAATGCACTATTTGATACACCTGCCATAGGTGCTAATATAATTTTATTTTTAATTTCTAAATCTTTTATTCTAAATGCCACAAAAATCACCTGATTTATTGTATCATAGATAAGAAATAGTTTCAATTATGCTACAATATCAATGAAAAGGAATGATGACTATGAAAGATTATGCTTTAATTGCATATGCGTATGATAAAACCGTAAGAATATATGTTTCAACAACAACCAATCTTGTTGAAGAGGCTAGACAAATCCACAAAACATGGCCAACTGCAACTGCTGCATTTGGACGTTTTTTAACTGCTTCAGCTATGATGGGACTTATGTATAAGAAAGGTGAACGTATCACTTTAAAAATCAAAAGTGAAGGACCCATATCTAATATGCTTGTTGAAGCTAACCCTGAAGGTGAAGTTAGAGGTGAAATCAATAACCCTGAAGTTTATATGAAATATGAAGATGGACCAAAAAAAGGTAAGCTTAATGTTGGTGCCGCAGTGGGTCCTGGATTTTTATATGTCACTAAAGATTTAAACATGAAAGAATATTTCACTTCATCAGCACAACTGCAAACATCAGAAATTGCCGATGATTTCACTTATTATTTTGCATTAAGTGAGCAAGTCCCTTCATCTGTTGGATTAGGTGTATTAGTCAATGTTGATCAAAGTGTGTTAGCAAGCGGCGGATATATTTTACAACTGATGCCACAAGTGAGTGAAGAAACAGTTTCTCACTTAGAACGTGTGATTCAGAACCTACCTCCAATTACAACTTTAATTCATGATGGTAAAACACCTGAGGAAATCTTAAATTTACTCTCAGACGGAACACACCAAATACTTGATAAGAAACCTTTAAGTCATACTTGTCATTGTAGTAAAGAAGGTTTTAGTAAATCATTAGCTGCTCTAGATCAAGAAACGATGAACGATTTAATTTATGAAGATGAGGGTGCAGAGATCATTTGTCACTTTTGTCATAAAAAATATCATTTTACAAAAAGTGAACTCGAAGATATTAACAATCATAGAAAAAAATAAGAGGCTAGCAGCCTCTTTTATTTTAAAACTCAATTGGTTTTTCTTCAGATATTATTCTGGTCATTAAATCATCTGTAATTTGCTGATACATTTTTGAATCAATTTTATAATACATTCTATAGATAAAGAAAGATAATAAAATAAGGATTAATGGAATAATAATCATAGATGTTCTAAGTCCTAATAACATCTCATCATTAACTAAACTTGAAATTAATGATCTAATATCAGCAGTTTCCATGTCTGGATTCGCATTGACTGTATCAGTTACAGGTTTAATCACTTTTTCGTTTAATCCTGAAAATGCTAACGTCATCGTTACGATGATATTTTGAAATGCCGTCGCAAGTTTTGTAACAAACGGATTGATTGAAAAAACAACACTTTCATTTCTTGTCCCTAGCTTCCATTGACCATATTCAATTGTATCTGCTAGCATGACCAAAACAAGCACTTGAATAAACCCTTGACCACTAAATAAAACCAAACCCGCGATACCAATAAAAAGCATATTCATAGGTAATACATACTTAACACTCATGAATAAGACATATCCAATCACAACCAATATTATACCTAAAGTAAATACTTTTTTTCTACCGATTTTTCTAGCGAGAACAGGAAATAATCCAATCGCTGTTAATTGGCTTACCGCAAGGATTCCCGAGAATAACATAAATTCGATACCGCCATATCGATTAAAGTCATAATCAAAGAAATAAATACCTAAAGCAGTGGTAATAAAGTATCCTGTATTAAATAATAGGATTGCAATAATAATAACGACTAACTGATCATTTTTAAAGATGATTTTTAGTAAATCTTTAAAAGGGGTTTTTTGTTGTTCTACGTGTGTAATCGCATTCTTAGGCTCTTTTACACCGAAGAAGACCATCACTTGTGAACCAATAAAAATAAGTCCTATGACAATAGCCAATATCATGAATGCTTCTTTTGGACCACCACCATAGTTTTGATAAAATATTGGTACAAACGCAATGACAATAAACATCCCTAAACTTGCGAAGATTCTGGCAAGTGCGCCAATGCTTTCACGCTCTTTTGGATCTGTTGTAAAACTTGGATACATCGACCAATAACTAATATCATTCATAGTAAATGTCATTCCAGATAAAACATATAAAACTGCAAACACTGCTACAAATGACCATCCAGTAATTCCATAATCTTGAAATAACAAAAAGAAAACTACAGCTGATGTGATTGCTCCAACTAAGATCCAAGGTTTAAACTTACCAAATCTTGTTCTTGTGTTATCGATGATAATACCCATAAATGTATCATTGATAGCATCCCAAATTCTTGCGACTGCAATAACAATACCAACTGCAACCAACTCCCAATCAGGAAGGCCAACTGCATTTGTTAAAAACACTAATAAATACGTACTGTATAATGCATACATCATGTCTCTACCGATTGCTGCTGTTGTATATCTATACTTCGATCCTTTATCAAACTTCTGTATTGTTGCCATCTTTTTTTCTCCCTATTTTTTTATGAGTTTTTTAATCCCTTTGAATATTCTTAAATTTAATATGTCCACGATACCTAATGCTTGATAAAGTGTTATTTTTTGATTGCTAAAAATAGCTAGCATTCGAATCGGTGTTTCTAATAATGACTTTCTAATGACTTCTCTCATTGCTGGATCTGTTGTATTTTTAGCTTCTTTTGCAGCCATTTTTATTAATATGAACCCTAAAATTTTTCCCATTAATGTATGTCTTGTATCTTTAAGGGTTGTAGAAAGTGTATACGGTCTTTTCTTCTTAACTGATTTTTGTGGCAAGTCATCTTGGTATAATTTTTGGAAGTCTGCTGTGTTGTATTCATATTGATTATACGTATTTAACATATGTTTAATCTCTTTACCTTCAACATGAACATCAACTTGATCAATGACTAAACCAGCATGTTTACATAACTCAATTTGATATGCTCCAGTTTCTACGACAAATCGTTTTTGATAGATATCATAAAAACTAAAATCATCATGAGATATATGGAATTTCACTTCTTTAATTTCATCCGGTTTAAGTTCAATTTTTTCAAAGGCTTTCAGTTCTCTTTTAGCTCTAAAAACACTCGACTCGTTACCTGAAATAAAGATCATAACGACTTCTTTTGCAACCATCTTACCTTTGTTTTTTATAGATACAGAAACATCAAATCCATCATCTTTTTCTTCAACTTTAAAGTCTTTATATCCAAATGTAGAATAACTTAGTCCATGACCAAAATGATATCTCACTGGTTTTCTAAATGTCTCATAATATCTATAGCCTACATAAATAGACTCATCATAATAAATCGCTTGATTATCATCTGTTATCTTGACATTGCACATAGATTCATCGTCAATCCACGTCTCTGCTAATCTTCCCGATGGATTTACTTTGCCATATAAAATATCCAAAATAGCTAAACTAGCAGCTTGCCCACCTAAATAACTGATCAGACATGCTTTAGCATCCTCAAAAGGTTTCAAACTAACTACTGAACCACTTAAGACGACAATGGAAATGTTTTGATTAACTTCGTATAATTTTTTAAATAAATCTATTTGATTTTTCGGTAGATTCAAAGTCTCTCTATCAAAACCTTCAGTCTCTAGATGTTCAGGAACACCTATAATATAAACGACTTTTTTAACTTGATTAGCTAATTCTAAAGCTTCTTTTTCTAATTTAGGATCAACTCTGTCATGATCAATATTAAACCCTTTAGCACACTTAACCAAACTGGAGTAATTAGCTACGATATCTTTGATTTCACTTACTTCATATGCATTAACATGAGAACTGCCACCCCCTTGATATCTCAAATGATCGTAAAATCCAGATATGATAGCGACATTTTCTTTGTCGCTTAGTGGCAATATGTTATCATTTTTTGCTAAAACCATGGATTCTCTAGCAATCATTCTCGCTTGTTCATTTTGTTTCTTAAAGTCGATGTCATAATTTTCAACTTTCTTATAACTATTCACAAGCTTTTCAATACGGGATGCAGATTGTTCGATATCTTGTCTTAAAGACTCATCATCAATACTATCTTTTCTAAGTTGATCTGCCCAAAAACCATGACTAGAAGGCATTTCTAGATCTAGCGATTGCTTAACACTTGCTGTTCTATTATGAACAGCACCCCAATCACTGACCAATACACCTTCATATTTCCATTCATTTCTTACCATATCTTTTAATAATGGATGCTCAGTCATATAAACGCCATTTAGTTTATTATAACTTACCATCATGCTTGCTGGATTTTCTTTTAATACACGCTTAAAGCCCTTATAATAGATTTCATGAAGTGCTCTTTCATCCACAATACTATCAATGGTGAATCTATTTTTTTCTTGATTATTACAAATGAAGTGTTTTACAGATGTGCCTACATGCATATCTTCAACACCTCTAACATATGCAGCACCTAGTTCTCCAGATAATAGTGGATCTTCTGAAAAATATTCAAAGTTTCTGCCACATAAAGGTGTTCTTTTAATATTAATACCTGGTCCTAACACCATTTGAACTCCAAAATGAAGTGCTTCTTTCGCAATATTTTCTCCTAGTTTTTTTAATAGATTTCTATCGAAAGAACATGCTGTTAGACTTGCTGTTGGATAACATGTTGTTTTAACACTTCCTTTTGCACCAATGGTATCATTCATGTCTACTTGTAATCTAATACCGTGAGGACCATCAGTCATTAATAAACTATTGAGTCCTCCTAAAGGCTTTGTGTGCCAAACATCTAATCCGTCCAATAGTTTAATTTTTTCATCAAATGTTAAACTCATCTCACCTTCACCTCTTTATCTATGATTTGATCTCTTACTTTCACTCGAATTGTTCCACTACCTTTTGATATAGATCTCACCCAAAATGCGAGTTGTCCTGATATTAACGTTTGAATATGAGGACCAATCAACTCAATTGATCCATTGACTTCAATAGTTACTGGATCAAACGCATATTCTTTGATTTGCTTAAATCTATCTTTAGCAACAACTTCATATCTTAATGTATCATAAGTCTCTTCTATATGCATTTCATTTTTTGAAGAAGTTAATTCAACGATAAAAGACTCATCATGCGTTTTTATAACTTCTTTTACTTTCACATCTTCCTTGTAGCCTTCAAAACGATATGAGATACTTTCATTTCCCCATCCACTTGTGTATTTATAAAATAGCTTAACCCCATCATCAAAGCTCATATGATATTTCTTTAGTAATAATCCCATTTGTATCTTAAATTTCAAAGGAAGTTTAGGTCCGTGCTCTGTTACATATCTAATAATCTTTTTAACTTTTTCTGCATCTTTTTTAGACATTTTTTCTTGTTCGCTTATCAGATCACCAATAAAATCATTGATAACAATAGGTGGATGTTTTAAGTTTGGATACAGTTGATGACTGGGTTTATAGGTACTAACATACTGATTATTCTTATATAGCTTGATGTAATCTAAATTTGTAAATACATAAACTTCATCTAAAAAACCACCAGGATATTCACCAATGTTCATGTGTGATGATATCTCCAAAACAAACGGATGATCTTTTTGTGATAAATAGCTATATGATGCCATTTTAGGCATACGGTTAATGTCAGTTACTCCATGATAACAAATACCATCAACACTACCAAATGCAGGATGTGTTTGATAATCACTCATAACCCAACCAATAGCTCCAGAGATATGGTTATCTATGGCAAATGCATCATTGATAACTTTTAAATGTCTTTTTGCTTGTCCAAGTCTAATGAGTTCATTATCATATGGTTTTGTTGGAAACATGTGACCATTGTGTTCTGTAATTAAATATGGTACATCTGCTTTAACAACTTTTGATTTATCTTGAATTGCTTGTTTTTCGCTGTATTTTGTAAAATCATTATATGTATAAACATCTTCTAAAAGTTCACTATGCTCAAAATTTCTGATGCCTCCGGTTTGTCGATAAGGATCTATGGATTTCGCAATCTCATTTGTTCTCGTGTAAAAATCATGATCGTCTTGAGACTCATTAATTCTTACTCCCCACATACAAATAGATGGATGATTTTTATCACGATTGATCATATTTTCTAAACTACTATAAGAGATTTCTTTAAAGGTTTGATCACCTATATATTGCCATCCAGGAATTTCTTCAATAACTAAAAGACCGATTTCATCAGCACGATCTAAAAAGTGTTTTGAACAAGGATAATGTGATGATCTAACGATATCAACACCTAGTTTTCTTTTTAAGATATCGGCATCATCTTTTTGTGCACCTTTTGGCATCGCATATCCTTGAAATGGATAGGATTGATGTCTATTAAGTCCAAGTAATTTCCTTTTTTCACCATTGATATAAAACCGATCTTTTTCAAAAGACAATGATCTAAATCCAAATTTATGTTTATATACATCAAAAACAGTATCTTCATGTTGATAGGTTAAGACAACTTCATATAAATATGGATTATCTATATGCCATAATTTTTTCTGATCTAAAGTGAGTTCTAATAAAGATGTTTCATGATGAATAGAAAATGTTTTTGATTTAACAATTTTCTTTTCGATGTCATAAATATCTACTAATATTTCACCGTTTGGGAGAGTTGTTTCTACTTCTATGTTGAGTTGGTTTGAATTTAATGGGTCTTCAGCATACATAAAAACATCTTTGATATACTTTTCATCTCTAAGATCCAAATATACTTCGCGATAAATGCCCACATATCCTAAATAATCTACGACACCACCAAATGGTGGGATATTTGCTTTTTCAATACCTGATACAATAACTGTGATATCTTGAACTTCTTTATCTAAATCTAAAAACGGTTTTATATTTATATAAAAAGGTGTGTATCCACTCATGTGATGCCCAGCTTTTTTTTGATTCACATAGAGATCACTTTCAATAGCTACACCATCAAACTGTAAGTATATGTGCTTGTGGTTTTTTAAACCCTTGGTTTCAAGTGGATAATAATATGTATATTTTTGTTCTATATCCTCTATTTTGAAATAGTTATTATAAAGTTTTATGGGTTGATTAGGTATATCAATTTTTTGATAATTCTTTAGTTCGATGTGCTCTAAATCATTTTCTTCAAATGGTTTAACATACCATGAAAAATTGATTGGAATCTTGTGTCTCATCTTATCAATTCCTTTCTTCAATAACATATAATTGTGAACCAAAGTCTCCTAAAATTCTTGTTTGATCATTATAATATGTACCCATGAATTGTTGTTTCATCTTATATCCATGCATGAGTGCTTGTCCTGATAATAAAACATCCTCAGTTGCGTTATCAAGCTTTTTAAAATGTGAAACCACTCTAAACAAAGCTTTTTTAGGATTGAGTTTGATTGGCAAAGCATGAGAAATCAAATGACCAAATTGATCTAAAGTCATTTTTTGATCCAAAGAATGCATATGATAAATCTGATCTGATTTTAGTTTTTTAACTTTTAACATTTCCAAATTGGGGTTAGGATATGCTAATATTTGAAAGTTTCCTAAAAGATGTTTGCCATCTTTGCTGACTTGATAAACCATTCTATGATCATCGTCTTCATTAAATCTATAAAAAGTTCCAAATTGCGCTACACTTCTATAAGATTTGTAAAAATGAATGTGTGATTTTATCGTATTAAATTCAAAACGATCTAAGTATTTAAAATCAAGTTCATATCCTAAAACACCAAACAACGCAACATTAAATCTTGTGGTGAGTGGTGTTTTTCTTAATGTTTGTTCATGAGGAGATAAAGAAACATGATTGCTTATGGTAGAAAGTGGATAAAAATAACTCATTCCTTTTTGAATGTTAAGTCGTGCAATGGGATCAGTATTATCTGACGTCCAAATCTGTGGTCCAAATGATAACATGCCTAAATCAAATCTATTACCACCACTTGCGCATGTTTCAATTAAAATATCTGGATATTTGTCTCTTAGTGTTTTTAAAATCTCATATAGCCCCAAAATATAGGTGTGGTAAAACATACCTTGATTTGAAAGATGTGGTGAATAAGCATCTGTAATATAGCGATTCATATCCCATTTAATGTAATCTAGTTTGGTCTCGTCTATAATATCGCTGATGTTTGAAATAATATAGTTTCTTACCTCTATATTGCATAAATCCAATACAAGCTGATTTCTTCCAAAAGAAGGTTCTCTATCTTCTATTTTTACAGCGTATTCTGGATATTTTTCGTAAAGTTTAGATTTTGGATTAATCATTTCTGGTTCAAACCATAAACCAAACTTTAGCCCTAAAGCTTTTATCTTTTTTGATAATCCAACCAAACCATGCTTAAGTTTTTTATAATTAACATCATAATCACCTAAACCAGATAAATCATTATTTCTAGTTGAAAACCATCCATCATCTAAAACAAATAACTCTATACCTAAGTCTTTGGCTTTTTTGGCTAAGGTTAATAATTTTCTTTCATTAAAATCAAAATAAAAACCTTCCCAACTGTTAATAACAATTGGTCTTTCTACTTTTTTGAATTGCCTGGGAATCAGATGATTATTTACAAAATCATGCATTTGTTGACTAAGCTTATTCAAGCCTTGATTCGAAAAAGACAATACAGTAGTTGGTGTTTCAAAGGTTTCTTGTTCATGAAGATCCCATTCGAAACAAGAAGGGTTAATCCCTTGCATAACTCTTAAAATGCCATGACTTGATTGATCAATGGCTGTATAATGGTTCCCGCTATAAATTAAGTTAAAGCCATAACAAACACCATAATCTTCGTGTGTGCCTTTTTCTAATAACATGACACCAGGATTATGCTTATAACTGCTTGCGCCAGTCATTGAACTATTTATATAAGTGCCATGACTAATTGGTGTTATGTGTTTTTGTCCTTCTTTGATAGCATCTCCATCTAAAGTTAACATGTCATATTGATTACCATATAAGTCGAACATCATACTCATGATTTTTCGAATGGAGATACTTTGTTTTTCTTTATTTTCAATCATAACTTTTCTTGTAATCACATTGCTTGAATAAAAAGTTGTATAAATTAATTTCAAAAAGATATCAAATTTCTTGTCTTTTAATGTAACAACCAATGTTTCTGTTTGATTGTCATCATCATAACCTGTAGGAAGTTTTTCTGAAGCTAAAACACCTTCAATCAACTCATGCCCTACATAAACAAAATCACATACAAAAGTTGAATCAGGCATTTTGATTTCAATAGGTGTTAATTTAAAATCTCCTTTTCCAAATGATGAATACTCTAAAGGTAATAAATCTAAAGGTATATCTTTGCCTTCTTCTTGATGATAATCAATCACACCTCTAGCTTTTGCTGTAAGTTTTGTATGTAATTCGCTTAAATCAGATTCTATAACTTTAGCTCCAAAATGAAGGTGTTCTAAATGTCCTGTTGGCAACAATTTAAAGATATATGATACATCTTTAGTTTCTAACATAAAATAAGGTGATTTAAACTCAATCATATCATATCTCCTTTATATACATTCTTGCTTCATATGGTGCTAAAACATGATGATAAGTCTTTTTTCTAATATTTGAGATCAGTAAGTCTCCTTTGATTTCTATTTTGATTTTTTTAGATTTTTTTGAGAAATTACAGATGACAAAAACTTCATAGTCATCATCGAATCTTCTAAATGCATAAACTGATTTACTCTCAAATAAGGATTGAAATGTTCCATATCTAAGCACATGATGTTTATTTCTTAATTGAATTAATTTTCGATAATAATTCAAAATAGAATCTGCAGTTGTTTCTTGATCTAAGACATTAATTTTGTCGCATGCTGGATTTGTCTTAATCCATGGAGTTCCTGTAGAAAATCCGCAATTACTACTCCACTGCATAGGCGTTCTTGCATTATCTCTAGATGATTTTTGCATCATTTTAAATCTTATTTTCTTTGGTATACCAATTTTTTTTGCGATATCATAAATGCGATGTGTTTCAACATCTTTAAACTCGCTCATATCATTAAATGGGCAATTTGTCATGCCGATCTCTTGACCTTGATATATATATGGAGTTCCTTTTAACCCAAAGAGTAATGTGCCTAACATTTTAGCACTTTCAGCATGATACTCTTGCTCATTTCCAAATCTAGATACACTTCTTGGCTGATCATGATTTTCGAAATAATTAGCATTCCAATAGACTTCGTTTTGCCACTTAGTTAATGTTTTCATTAACTTTTTAGGCTTAAATTTAGTCTTGAACCATTTATTGTTAATCTGATCGACTTCCATATGAGAAAAACTAAAAACCATATCTAGTTCATTTCTCATTGGCATGATTAAGTCGTTAGCCTGTTTGGTTGTTACCATAACAGTTTCACCAACAGTAAACGTTTCATAATCATCTAAAACTTCTTTTCTAAGTGTTTTAAGTATGTCATGCATACCTTCTTGTTGATGATAATGTTCTTTACCAACAAGCACTAATCTTTTCTTTCCGTTTTCTAAACTTGTTTTAAATATAATGTTAATGACATCACATCTAAACCCATAAATTCCCTTGTCTAACCAGAATTTCATAATATCTTTGATTTCTTTCATTACTTCAGGATTTTTCCAGTTTAAGTCAGGTTGTTTTTTACTAAAAAGATGAAGATAATAACCATCATCTACTTTAGTCCAAGCCTTCCCACCAAAAAAACTAGTCCAATTGTTGGGCTTTTCTTTCCAAATATAATAGTCTCTATATTTAGGATCTTTTGCTTTACTCTTTATAAACCATTCATGTTCATCAGATGTATGATTAATCACAAGATCCATGATAATTTTAATACCTCTTAAACCAGCTTCAATGATAAGTTTATGCATATCTTGCATGGTCCCATATTCAGGATTAATGTCTTTATAATCGCTAATATCATATCCATTATCATCATTGGGTGATTTATAAACCGGTGACAACCAAATAACATCTATACCAAGTGATTTTATATAATCCAATTTGGAAATAATACCTTTAATATCACCAATGCCATCTCCATTACTGTCTTTAAAGCTTCTTGGATAGATTTGATATACAACAACATCTTGGTTTAGTGCCATAAAAATCACCTCTCGGAATTGCGTTTTGTAATCTTATTATAAGCCTAATTGATAAAAATAAAAAGCCCTTATATATGACTATATAAAAGCTTCATTTATATTTCAAAATTTTTTAACCTATTTAATACCTCTTTTAAAGGTAATCCCATAATGGTAAAGAAATCACCATCATATCTTTCGACTAAGGCTCCACCATCACCTTGTATGCCATAAGCTCCTGCTTTATCCATAGGCTCGCCTGTCTTTATATACGCTTCTATTTCCAACTTACTTAGTGGTTTCATACAAACTCTAGTTTGACTTACAAAAGTCTCTATTTGATTATTTTTGATTAATGATACGCCTGTATAAACCTCATGACATTGATTTGACAACATACTTAGCATATGCATTGCATCAGCTTCATCTTTTGGTTTACCTAATATTTTTTGATCATAAACGACAATTGTATCAGCACCGATTACGACATCATTTGGATAATCCTTTGCAATATGTTTTGCTTTAAGTTCTGCTAAATACATTGCAATTTCTTTTGGTTCAAGTGTTTCATCATAGAGCTCTTCAATATCGCTTGAAACAATTTTAAATGTTAACCCTGCATCTTTTAATAGTTTAGATCTTCTTGGAGAACTACTCGCTAAAATTATCATAAACACGTATACATCATCGTGATGTATTTTCTCCTTTCATCACGTTTTCTTCAAACTCAAAACCTATTATATCATATCTCTCATTTGTTATCACCTCCAAATCTCTATTATCTTAAACCATGATATAATGTAATTATATCGGAGGTAGATTTATGATTGATGTGATCGATTTATTACAAAACGAGCTAAAAATTCCAAAACAAAGCAAATTAATCATATCTGTAAGTGGTGGTGCAGACTCAATGTTATTGCTTTCTATGCTGAAAGAAAGTAGTCATAAGATTGAGGTTGTTCATTTTAACCACATGAAAAGACAACAGTCTAAGATTGAGGCTGATTTAGTTAGATCATATTGTCAAGAAAACAACATTCCATTTCACTATTATCTGATTGAAGTCGATGAGGGTAATTTCCATCATCAAGCACATAAAATGCGTCTTCATTACTTAAAAGATGTTGCGAAAGTTGCGAAAGCAAAATATATCTTAACTGCGCATCATCTTGATGATTTATTAGAAAATATTTTAATCAAACTCACAAGAGGATCTAACCTGTTAGGCTATGCTGGTATGCAGCTTTCTCATACAAAAAAAGGCATCACTTATATAAAACCACTTTTATACACATCTAAAAAAGAGATTTTAGATTATGTCATAGAACATCATGTGCCTTATTTAAATGATGAATCAAATGAGGAAAATTATTACTTACGCAATCGTTATAGACATGCTGTTATTCCGATTATGAAACAAGAAAATCTAAATTTATTGTCGCAAGCAAAAAATTATCATCAACAACTAACTAAAGCATTTAACTTCATAAGAAATACATCCTTAAATGTATTAAATCAATCTCAAGAAATAGATGTAAATGTATTTAAGGAACAAGATATAGCTATACAAGAAGATATGATTGCATATCTACTTGAAAATAAGCAAATTAACACTTCATATGACATTGTTATTGCAATCAAAAATATGATTTTAAGTGAGAAGCCAAATCAAGCAATCGATTTATCTCACCAATATCAATTCATAAAAGCATATGATAAATCATATGTCTCATCTAAAAAAGTCACAAAAGATGTGAAATATGAAGTTAAACATGGTGAAACTAAACTTCCAAATAACGTAATTTTCACATTTTTAGATAATTCAAACACTCCTACTGAAGATTTAGAAAAATTATGTTATAATAAATTAGCGTTTCCGTTATGGATTAGACACCGTCAAAATGGTGATAAACTAACCTATAATTTTGGACATAAAAAATTAAAAGACTTGTTAATCGATAAAAAAATTCCCATGGAAAAAAGAAATGCAATATGGGTATTAACTGACAATGAAAATAACATTTTGTGGGTTCAAGATTTATATTTAAATCAAACACTTGGAAAGCAAAACACTATTTATTTCAAACTAAAGGAGACAAAACATGCATAATGATATATCAGAAATTTTAGTATCTGAAAAAGAAATTGATCATATCTGTACCGAATTAGGTCAAACATTAACACATGATTACAAAGATAAAAATCCGATTTTGATTGGACTTCTTAAAGGTTGTGTACCTTTTATGTCCGATTTATCTAAAAAGATAGCGTTAAAAGTTGATATGGCTTATATGTCAGTTAGCAGTTATCATGGTGGCATCAGTTCATCAGGTGATGTTAAAATCAAAATGGATTTAGATATTTCAGTCAGTGGTCGTCATGTGATTATTGTTGAAGATATCGTAGATACTGGAAACACAATCGTAACCATTGTAGAGTTATTAAAGCATAGAGGTGCACTTTCTGTAGAGATTGCAACCTTATTAGACAAACCAGAAGGTAGAACAAAACCATACGTTCCTAAATACGTTGGTAAAACCATACCAAAACTATTCGTTGTTGGTTATGGATTAGATTACAACGAATACTATAGAAACCTACCTTATGTTGGTGTATTAAAACCAGAAGTTTACACATCTGAAGAAAGCAAGTAAAGGGGTGGCTATATGAACCAAAATCCAAAAAGACCTACAAGAAAGCCAGAAATGAGAAAAAAACCTGATTACATCATCATGATTTTCACATTAATCATTGTCATTGGTATATTCTTATTCTTAAGAGATGCTTTTACTGGTCAAGTAAATGATTTAACCGCAAGTGAAATTGAAGCTGCAGCAAGTGCAGGTCACATTGAATCTATAGAATATGAACTCATCGGAGGAGACAACTATGATCTAGTTACCGTCCGAGGTGTTATTTATGAACAATATGTAACAAGCTATGACAACATTTTAATGTTTGAACGTGTGATGCGTATTGATCAAGCTCAAAGTATTCTAGAGACTGTTGAGGGCTATGGCGGAGACACACAAATTGTTGAGAAATCTGGAATCACATTCTGGAGCATACTCATTAATTTAGCTCCACTAATTCTATTTGTTGTAGTGTTATTTATTATTTTTAGAAATGCAAATAGTCAAAACAATCGTGCATTTGATTTCGCGAAAAATAGAGCGAAATTAAATCGTGAAAAAACTGTAACATTTAAAGATGTTGCTGGTGTTGATGAAGAAAAAGAGGAAATGGAAGAACTTATTGACTTCTTAAAAGCACCTAAAAAATATGTTGATATGGGTGCTAGAATTCCTAAAGGTGTACTTCTTGTAGGTGCTCCTGGTACTGGTAAAACATTGCTTGCAAAAGCCGTAGCTGGTGAAGCAAATGTACCATTCTTCTCAATTTCAGGTTCTGACTTTGTTGAAATGTTTGTTGGTGTTGGTGCTTCTCGTGTTCGTGACTTATTTAAAGTTGCGAAAGAAAACTCACCATGTATCATCTTCATCGATGAAATTGATGCAGTTGGTCGTCAACGTGGCGCTGGTCTTGGTGGTGGACACGATGAGAGAGAACAAACATTAAACCAATTATTAGTTGAAATGGATGGATTTACAGGTAACATGGGTATCATTATCATGGCTGCAACCAACCGTCCAGATGTATTAGATCCAGCACTTCTTCGTCCAGGTCGATTCGATCGTCAAATTACGATTTCACTGCCTGACATGAGAGGTCGTGCAGCAATCTTAAAAGTCCATGCTAGAAATAAGAAAATTGATCCAAAAATTAATTTAGATGAATTTGCAAATCGTATTCCAGGATTCTCTGGTGCAGATATTGAAAACTTACTTAATGAGTCAGCACTACTTGCAGCACGTGATAATAGAACATTAATTTCTGAACAAGACTTAGATGAAGCTATTGACCGTGTCATGATGGGGCCTGCTAAAAAAAGTAGAAAATATTCAGTTGAAGAAAAGAAAACAGTTGCTTATCATGAAGCTGGACATGCAATTATCGGTATTAAACTTGAAGATGCAAATGTCGTTCAAAAAGTAACCATCATCCCAAGAGGTCAAGCTGGCGGATATAACTTAATGACACCTGCTGAAGAAAAATTCTTAGAAACTAAAAAATCATTACTCGCTAAAATTACAAGTTATCTTGGTGGTCGAGTTGCTGAAGAAATCGTGTTTGATACAGTAACAACTGGTGCATATAATGACTTCCAAATTGCAACAAAAATTGCTAGAGCAATGGTTACTGAATATGGTATGAGTGACTTAGGTCCTGTACAATATGAAACTGGTAGCGGCAATGTTTTCTTAGGTAGAGATTACTTTAAAGAAAAAAACTTCTCTGATCAAGTTGCACATGAAATCGACTCAGAAGTTAGACATATTATCACGACATGTTTTAATCAGGCTAAAGATATCATTACTGAAAACCGTGATTTACTCGATAAGATTGCACATTTCTTAGTTGAAGTTGAAACATTAACAAAAGCAGATATCGAAGAAATCGTTAATACTGGCGAACTTTCATGGTGGAAAGAGAAAAACGGTAAGACTGAAGATGCGTCTTGATAAGTATTTAAAAGTCGCTAGACTCATCAAACGAAGAACTGTTGCGAAAGAAGCTGCAACCAAAGACAAAGTAGAAATCAATGATAAAGTTGCGAAACCTTCTTCTACAGTTAAAGAAAATGACATCATTACATTACATCTAGGGTTAAAAATTATAAAAGTAAAAGTAAGAAGTTTAATACCTAAAAAAGATGAATTGATGTATGAGCTTTTAAGTGAAGAAAAAAGGCCATAATATTTAATTATGGCTTTTTCTATGATATAATATCAAGGATTAGGAGGATTAGAATATGTATCCAGATGATATCAATGAACAACAACTTGTGCGTAGACAAAAAGCACAAGAACTAAAAGACATGGGGGTTGAACCCTTTGGACAAAAATATACAAGAACACATGATGCAAAAACCATTCATGACACATATGAACCATTTGATCATGATCAATTAGAAGAAAAACATATTGAAGTATCTATAGCAGGTCGTATTGTGCTAAAAAGAGGTCAAGGTAAAGCAGGATTTATGCATCTTAAGGATCGCGATGGACAAATCCAAGTTTACGTAAGACAAGATCAAATTGGTGAAGAAAATTATAAATTATTCAGACAAGCAGACTTAGGAGACATCGTTGGTATAAAAGGTGTTCTTTTTAGAACGAAAACAAACGAGTTAACTGTTAAAGCTTCTGAATATACACACTTAACTAAAGCGTTACGTCCACTTCCAGATAAATTCCATGGTCTTCAAGATAAGGAAGAATCTAGACGTAGACGTTATGTTGATTTAATCGTTAATGAAGATGCTAGAAAAGTTGCTATGACTCGTCCTAAAATCATTAGAGCGATTCAAAACTACTTTGATTCAAGAGGATTCATTGAAGTTGAAACACCTGTACTTCAGTCCATCTTAGGTGGTGCTGCAGCACGTCCATTCGTCACACATCATAATGCATTAGATATGGATTTTTATTTAAGAATTGCAACTGAACTTCCACTTAAGCGTTTAATCGTTGGTGGTTTAGAAGCGGTTTATGAAATCGGTAGATTGTTTAGAAATGAAGGTATGGATGCTAAGCATAATCCAGAGTTTACCACTATTGAAGCTTATCTTGCTTATGCAGATATGGAAGATATGATGGATTTAGTTGAAGGCTGTTTATCAACAGTTACAAAAGAAATTTTAGGATCTTATGACATTGCATATCAAGATGAAGTGATTCATATGCAAGCACCTTGGAAACGTTGGCATATGGTTGATGCAGTAAAAGAAATTTCTGGTGTAGATTTCTGGAAACAAATGTCTTTAGATGAAGCAAAAGCAATTGCTAAAGAGCATGATATCCATGTTGAAAAACATTTTAGTTATGGACATATTGTTGAAGCTTTCTTTGAACATTATGTTGAGGATAAAATTATTCAACCGACAATGGTTTATGGTCATCCAATTGAGATTTCTCCACTTGCTAAAAAGAATGCAGATGATCCAAGATTTACGGACCGTTTTGAATTATTCATTATGAGAAGTGAATATGCAAATGCATTTAGCGAATTAAATGATCCAATCGACCAAAAAGAAAGATTTGAAAATCAATTAAAGGAAAAAGATTTAGGAAACGATGAAGCAACAGAAATGGATATCGATTTTGTTGAAGCACTAGAATATGGTATGCCTCCTACTGGTGGTATTGGTATTGGTATCGATAGATTCATCATGTTATTAACGAATACTCCAAACATTAGAGATGTTATCTTATTCCCACATTTAAAACATAGATAATTCCTATAAAAATGACTTTTTATAAAGTCATTTTTTTTATAATGTAAACAAATGAAAGTCTCTATTTTCCCTTACATTTCTGATAATTCTTTTCAATCTTATTAATTTTCCATATTTTTATAAAAAAAATATGAAAAAAGGCTCTTTACTGTTGTTTTTTCATATGAAATGTTTTAGAATACAAGTGTATGTAAGCGTTTTTATATATTATAAAAAATTTCTATAAATCCATACCGGAGGAAGTAATGAAAACTATCGTAATCGGAGTTATCGGAGCTGATGTTCACGCTGTAGGCAATAAGATCATTGAGTACACACTTACAAAAGAAGGATTTAACGTTGTAAATGTAGGTGTATTGTCATCTCAAGAAGATTTTATAAATGCAGCTATTGAGACATCGGCTTCTTTAATTTTAGTATCGTCTTTATATGGTCACGGTGAACTAGATTGTCGTGGCATGAGAGAAAAATGTGAAGAAGCTGGTCTTGATCATGTACTACTTTATGTTGGAGGTAACATTGTCGTAGGCAAACAAGATTTTACTGAAGTAGAAAAAAGATTTAAGGACATGGGGTTTAATAGAGTTTATCCACCAGGCATAAAAATTGATGATGTACTAGACACAATCAAATTAGACTTAGGGGGCATTTGATGAAAACATATTTGCTTGTCGATTTTGGTTCTACTTTTACTAAATTAACAGCTGTTGATTTAGATAAAGAAGAAATCATAGCGACTGCAAAAGCAATCACTACTGTTGAAAAGGATATCTTAATCGGATATCAAAAAGCTTTAGATAGACTCATTGCGAAAATTGGTCATGAAACAACATTTGATAAGATTACTGCTTGTTCTTCTGCCGCTGGTGGTCTTAAGATGGTTGCAATCGGTCTTGTGGAAGAGCTAACGACTGAAGCTGCAAGACGTGTATGCCTTGGGGCTGGTGCAAAAGTCGAACTGGTCTTATCACATAATATCAATCTTCACGAAGTTGAAGAAATTAAAAACAAAGATATTGACATCATCCTACTTGCTGGCGGAGCAAATGGTGGTAATCAAGAATGTGTGATTCATAACGCAAAACAACTTGCAAAATCAAATATCAAAGCACCCATCGTTTTTGCAGGCAACAAAGATGCGACTGATGAAATTGAAGATATATTAACCAAAGCAAATAAAGAGTTTTATATCTGTGAGAATGTCATGCCAAGACTTAATGTTTTAAACATTAATAGTGCAAAAGACACGATTAAAGATATATTCGTTAAAAATATTATTGAAGCTAAAGGCATTAAAAAAGTAGAAAAACTAGTTGGTGAAGTAGTATTACCTACACCAAATGCTGTTTTAATGGCTGCTGAACTGCTATCAAAAGGGTTTGGCGATGAGCCTGGTTTAGGAGATTTAATGTTAGCTGATGTTGGAGGTGCAACAACAGATATCTACTCCATGGGATCAGGATTACCAACACAAATGAACGCGATTCTTTCAGGACTAGAAGAACCTTATGCTAAACGTACTGTTGAAGGCGATTTAGGCATGAGATACTCATCTTTAGGTATTTTGCAGTCATTTACTGCATCGGAAATAAGTCATTGGAAAAATCAAAATGTTGATATTGAAGCTGAAGCGCATAAAAGACACGATGATATAGAATTCATTTCTTCTACTGATGAAGATTACATCGCAGATGATATCTTCGCAGGAAAATGTATAGATGTTGCAACTTCAAGACATGTTGGTACGTTAAAAGGTGTATATACGCCAATGGGAGTCATGTACTATCAAGTAGGAAAAGACTTAACGCAAACAAATTATTTTATTGGAACTGGTGGTGTTGTAATTAGTAGTAAAGATCCAGTTGCAATCTTAAAAAATGGTATAAAAATGGCGAGCAAGCCTATGGAATTACGTCCACACCAACCAGAATATTTATTAGATAAAACCTATATCTTATCCGCTATGGGTTTATTATCCATGGACCATCCAGAAATTGCACTTCGAATCATGAAAAAATATATGGTAAAACTATAGGAGTTCATCATGCAAGTTAGAAATAAAAAATGGTCATTAGAAAAATTCTTAGAAGTGAGAAAAGAAGTTTTATCTTCATGGCCAACCGGTCAAGATCCAATGCTTGATCTTGAACAAACCGTAAAAACATTAAAAGCTGTACCTGAACATAAAAACTTTGCACTAAAACTTTTAAAAGCTGAAAAGGAGCAAAGAACATATGTTCAACCAAGAGCAGGTGTAGCAACTGTTGAAGGCATGATTGAATTACTCAGTCACCTAGAAAAAGCCGGAGCTGATTTTTTGCCTTCTACCATTGATTCTTATACAAGACATAATAGATATCAAGAAGCTGAAGAAGGTGTTCAGATTAGTAAAAGAGAAAAACGTTCTTTACTTAATGGATTTCCTGCAGTTAACCACGGTGTCTCTGGGTGTAAAGAAGTTTTAGATCATGTTAATGTACCTTTACAAGCGAGACACGGGACACCAGATGCAAGATTATTATCAGAAATTATCCATGCAGCTGGTTGGACCTCTAATGAAGGCGGCGGTATTTCTTATAATATCCCTTATGCAAAAAATATTTCTTTAGCTGATTCTATTTATTACTGGCAATACTGCGATCGATTAGTTGGATATTATGAGGAACAAGGTATTCATATCAATAGAGAACCTTTTGGACCTTTAACAGGAACACTAGTACCTCCTTCTATCGCGATTACAATAGGTATTATCGAAAGTATCTTAGCAGCAACTCAAGGTGTAAAACATATTACCGTTGGCTATGGTCAATGTGGTAATGTTACGCAAGATGTTGCGGCTATGCACATGCTAAAAGAGCTCACTGAATACTACTTATTTACGTTCGGGCATAAAAATATGCATATAACAACAGTCTTTCACCAATGGATGGGAGGATTCCCACAAGATGAATCTCAAGCTTTTGGTTTAATATCCATGGCATCAACTGTAGCAGCACTTTCAAAAGCAACCAAAATGATTACTAAAACACCTGTTGAATCCATTGGTGTTCCTACAAAAGAGATGAATGCATCAGGCATAAAAGCTTCTAAATTTGTTGTTAATCTATTAAAAGATCAAACTTATCCAGATTCAGAAAAATTGCGCATAGAAAAAGAAATGATTCGTAAAGAAGTCACTTGCCTAATGGATAAAGTCATTGATTTAGGTATGGGTGATGTCGCTGTTGGTGTGATTAAAGCTTTTGAATACGGAATTATTGACGTTCCGTTTGCACCTAGTAAACAAACACATGGTGAAGTCTTACCAGCAAGAGATAATGAAGGATGTATTCGTATACTAGAATTTGGACATTTAGGAATGTCTGAAGAAATTAAAAAGTTCCATAAAGAAAAATTACTAGAAAGGGCTAATTCGGAACAAAGAGCATTAGATTTCCAAATGACTGTAGATGATGTATATGCAGTTGGTATGGGACATCTAATTGGTAGATTAAAATGAAGATAAAAGAAGTCATTTTTACGAAATCATATACAGGATTTTATTTTGACGATCAAAAAGCCATCAAAAAGGATGCCATCCATGATGGTTTCTTATATGTAGGAGAACCCTTAACTGAAGGGTTTGAAAAGATTAGAGTTCCGGGTGAAGCTATTTCTATTCAACTCATCTTAGATGATGGATCAGTTGCAATCGGTGATTGTGCTGCGGTTCAGTATAGTGGTGCTGGAGGTAGAGATCCTCTATTTTTAGCAGATACATATATTCCATTTATGGAAAAAAATATTAAACCATTTTTAATGAATCAAGAAATCACTACGTTTAAAGAAATGGCAAATGCTTTTGACCAACTAAAAATAGAAGGCAAGAGATTGCATACAGCAATTAGATATGGAGTATCTCAAGCCTTACTTTCCGCCGTATCTTTAAAAGAAAAGATAACTATGGCTGAGGTCATAAGAAACGAATACAATCCAAGTTTAGATATTTTAAAATCAATCCCTATTTTCGCTCAAACAGGTGACGATAGATATACTAATGTTGATAAAATGATACTAAAAGAGGTGGACTCATTACCTCATGCATTAATTAATAATGTGAAAGAAAAGTTAGGATTTCATGGTGAAAAATTAATCGCTTATATCGAATGGTTAAAAAATAGAATACTAACACAACGTATTAAAGAGGATTACAATCCAATCATTCACATCGATGTTTATGGAACTATTGGTATTGCCTTTAATGATGATTTAGATAAGATTGTTGCTTACTGTAGAGATTTAGAAGAAGCTTCTTCTCCTTTTAAGTTAAGACTCGAAGGTCCATTTGATCAAGGCAATAGAGAAGATACCATGCTTATGCTTAAAAAGTTAAGAGAACTTTTGGAAGAAAACAGCATTAATATCGAAATCGTTGCTGATGAATGGTGTAATAATCTTGATGATATCAAATACTTTGCTGATCATAAAGCTGGTCATGTCCTTCAGATTAAAACTCCTGATTTAGGTGGATTGCATCATATCGCTGAAGCCATTCTTTATTGTAAAGAAAAGGGAATAGGTGCATATTGTGGTGGTACATGTAATGAAACAAACTTATCTGCATTAGCTACAACACATGTTGCTATCGGCGCTGGTGCTGATGTATGTTTAGCTAAACCAGGTATGGATGTTGATGGTGGATACATGATTGTTAAAAATGAAATGGAAAGAGTATTAGCCCTTTCAAAAATAAAAAGATAGGTGATGCGTCTGAAAACTGCAGCTACAGCTGGAACATATGAATCTAATGATTGTATGGTTACAGTAAAAAAAATGGAAGGTATAACCATCGAAATAGATAGTGTTGTTAAAGAGCAATTTGGTGAACAAATTCATAAAGTTGCTTTAGAAACATTATCTTCTTTAAACATATCTAATATCTATCTTTATATCAAAGATAAAGGTGCTCTAGATTATACCATTATTGCAAGAATTAAAACCGCAATCAAAAGGTTAGGTGTTTAATATGCGTAAAAGTTTATTGTTTATTCCAGCAAATCATCCAGGAATGTTACAAAATGTTGATATATTTGAGGCTGATTCAGTTATCTTCGATTTAGAAGATGGTGTTGCCTTAACAGAAAAGGATGCAGCAAAAGATTTACTCGTTTCATTTTTTCAGCACTTTCATTTAAAAGATGTTGAAAAAATAATACGTATCCATGAAATTCATGATTTAGATATCATTATGAGTCATCATATCGATACGATTTGCTTACCTAAAGCTGATGTTTCATCTTTAAAGTTGCTAGATAAAAAATTATCTGCTTTGGAGAAAAAACATAAGCTTGATCATCAAATCAATATCATTGCGTTAATTGAAACACCTGAATCTATATTAAATGCACTTGAAATTGCTAAACAGCCTAGAGTTAATGGGTTATTACTTGGCGCTGAAGACTTGGCAACATATCTTGGTGTTAAACGTACACTTTCTGGTATAGAAATTGAGTTTGCCAGAAACATGGTGATTTATGCCGCAAAAGCTGTTGGCATAGATGCAATTGATACACCATTCACTGATACGACAGATTTATCTGGATTGACTAAAGATATTGAACATGCAAAAGCTTTAGGTATGAATGCAAAAGCTTGCATCCACCCAAATCAAATAGAAACTGTTAACCATTTGTTTAAACCTTCTAAAGAAGATATCTTATATGCACAAAAAATCTTACTTGCAAAACAGCAAGCAGATGCACAAGGTTTAGGAGCATTTTCAGTTGACGGGAAGATGGTTGATAAACCAATCATCGATAGAGCAATACACATAATCAACGCTTCAAAGGAATGATAACATTGATTAAAAATGGAGTGAATCGAATGATTCCAGATGGATATAAACCTTTTATATCCGATGATCATTTCAAAAAAGAATCCTACAAAAAAATAGAAAAGATATATGCAAAAAAAGAAGCTTCATTGTTGGCTTCTATTTCTGCTGCATTTGATGAAATTCCAATTACAGATGGTATGACACTATCTTTTCATCACCATTATCGTAATGGCGATTTATTACTAAATATGGTTGTTGAAGAGATTAAAAAAAGAAACTTAAAACATATGAAGCTTGCACCAAGTTCAATATTTCCTGTTCATAAACCACTTGTAGAACTCATTAAAAACAAGCAAGTAACTTCCATTTTTACAAACTATATCAGTGGTGATGTTGCTGATAGTATTAGCAAAGGCCATTTAAAAGACTTACTCATCATGGATACACATGGGGGTAGAGCACGAGCAATTGAGACAGGTGATTTAAGCATTGACGTAGCATTTATTGCTGCAAGTGCTGCTGACCAAAAAGGTAATGCAAATGGCATTGATGGGCCAAATCCTTGTGGTCCATTAGGTTACATATATCCTGACTTATATTATGCAAAACACAAAATCGTAGTTACTGATACTTTTATAGATAAATTATCTTCAAATGATATTGATAGTGCATTTGTTGATTATATCATTAAAGTTTCTCAAATCGGTTTATCGACAGGTATTGAATCTGGAACAACTCAAATGACCAAAGATCCTGTCCAGCTAAAAATAGCTAAAGACACTGTAAAACTCATTAAAGCATTAAACCTAATCAAAAATGGGATGAGTTTCCAAACTGGAGCTGGTTCTACATCGATTGCAGTTTCTCATTTTCTAAAAGAGGAAATGATCGCACAAAAAGTGCAAGGTTCATTTGCAAGTGGTGGTATCACTAAAAGTCTTGTTAATATGTTTGAGCATCACTTGTTCCAAGAACTTCATGATGTTCAGTCATTCGATTTAGATGCAGTTATGTCTTATAAAAATAACAAGCATCATCATTTAATGGATGCATCAAAATATGCAAACCCATTTTACAAAAATAATATTGCTAGTCAATTAGATATAGTTGTTCTAGGAGCAACCGAAGTTGATTTAGATTTTAACGTAAATGTTACAACTTCTTCTACACATAAACTCATGGGTGGTAGTGGTGGTCATAGTGATACAGCTTATGAATCAAAACTAACCATCATTACAACTAATTTAGTTAAATCTAGAATACCATTCATTAAAGAACACATCGAAACTGTATCAACACCTGGTACAAGTGTTGATGTTGTTGTTACTGAACGAGGTATCGCAATCAACCCTTTAAGAACAGATATACTTGATCACTTAAAGGATAGTTCACTAAACATACTACCTATTAAAACACTTTATCAAAAAGCAGTCTCCTTGACATCTATACCAAAACAAATTGAACATAAAGACCGTATTGTAGGATTGATTAGATATAGAGACGGATCAATCATTGATGTAATATATGAGGTAAAATCTTAGATGATGGATTATATGATAAGGGATATACTTTTAGATTCTGAAATTGAAGAAGTTAAAAATCTCCTTGAAAAAAACAACTTAATCTATGAACACACAGTAACGAAAACCATAGGATTATACGATAAGAATAAACTGATTGCGACAGGGTCTATTGATCATAATGTCATAAAAATGATTGCTGTTGACTCAAATTATCAGTCACAAAACATCAGTTCAAAAATATTGTCTCATCTTCTGTTTTATTTAGAAGCTCATGAGATTAATCATTATTTCTTATTTACCAAACCAGAGAACAAAAATATTTTTTCAAACTATAATTTCAATAAAATTATGGAGACAAAAGATATTGTTCTTTATGAGAACAAAGATGATGATATTACTTCTAGTCTAAAAAAAATGAGCAAAATCTTGCCGCAAAAAAAGGGGTCAAGGGGATGCATAGTCATGAATTTAAATCCCATGACTTTAGGACATTTATACTTAATTGAAACCGCAGCTCAAGCACATGATGATCTTATCATTTTTTTAGTAGAAACAGATGCTTCACTATTCGACTATGATACACGCATTAAAATATTGAGAAAATCCATTAAACACCTTATGCATGTGCATATTTTACCATCTACTGACTATATGATTTCGAGGGCTACCTTTCCGACATACTTCCTTAAGGATAAACAAAAGATGGATGTTTATACAGAACTTGATGTATCAATTTTTAAAACATATTTTATGCCAATCTTTCAAATTGATCAACGTCATGTCGGTGAAGAACCTCTTGATGAATTAACACATCATTATAATTTGAAGATGAAAGCAATCCTTAAAGAGAAATTAAACATCATACCAAGAAAAACTTATCATCAAGAAATTATTAGTGCTTCTTATGTTAGAAAACTTGCACGTGAGAGAAAATATGATATGATAAAACCAATAGTTCCAAAAGCTACCTATAAATTTTTAATTTCAAAAAAAGGAAGAGCATTATTTCATGAATGAAAACATTTTAAAAGCTAGAGAAGAACGGTTTGAACATATAAAAAGTATCTCTAAAAACTATCCAACTCTAATATCAATCAAGGCTAATACCCCTGGTGATAACAAAGAAAGATACTCAAGTTTTTTTCTCGTAAACGTGTTTCAACATGTTATTGAAGAACGCTTTGATATCGTCTATAAAACATTTAAAAAGGGCTTTGATGGGCCCTATTATGTTTTTGGTATCCATACCACCAAAGCTATTGAAGATGTCAAAAATATACTCATTGAAATTGAAATATCTCATCCACTTGGAAGACTTATTGATTTAGATTTATATCATCAAGAAAAAAATATTTGTAGAAATGATTACAATCTACCAGTTAGGACATGTATGTTATGTGATCAACCAGCAATTTATTGTATGAGAAATCAAACACATACCATTGATGATTTATTACTCCACATTGATAAAACTATACTCACATATCTTAATCATCAAATATCAACCTTCATTGAACAAGCTATGCTCAATGAGCTTAACTTAGATCCAAAGTTCGGATTAGTTACACCAACATCACAAGGCTCGCATCCTGATATGAATTATGACATAATGAAAAAATCTATTTCGGTTTTAATGCCTTATTTTTTAGATATATTTGAGTTAGGCATGATTTTTGATGATGATCCAAATTTGTTTGAAAAAGCAAACAACATTGGTAAAGATGCAGAAAAGGCAATGTATCAACTTACCAAAGATGTAAACACCTATAAAGGTCTGATTTACATTTTAGGATTTGTACTTCTATCCTTAGGATACATTATTAAGCATCACAAACCTTTTGATTCTATTTATGAACGCATACAAACACTATCTTATCATGTACTTGATGATTTCAAGTTAAACATTCAGACAGCTGGTATAAACGCATTCAAATCTTACAAAATCACAGGCATTAGAGGAGAAGTTTTTAATGGATTACCAACAATTAGAAAAGCCTTAACCTTTTTTAAGTATGTTGATACCTTAAATCCTAAACATTTTCATAACCTACTCTTATTTTTTATGATACATTCTGAAGACACTGTTTTATTAAATAGGGCAAAATCTTTGGCAAACTATCAACATTTTAAGTCCATGGCATCACAAGTGAATCCATATGTCGATAAAGATATCAAAGACTTTACTGCTTATTGCATTAAACACAATGTTAGTTTTGGAGGATCTGCAGATTTATTTATTGTCTTTCAGTTCATAGAATTTTTTAGTTCATTTTACAAATAAGAGGCTTGGAAAACCCAAGCCTCTATTTTTTTTATAATTCAATTGTCTTATATTTATTTACTTCATCTTTAACTAAGTTACCACCATAAATATCATAAGTCACAATCACAGGAAAATCTTTAACTTCTAATTTATGAATGGCTTCTGGTCCTAATGCTTCATAAGCAATGACTTCGCTTTTTAAAACTTTTTTTGATAATAAAGCTCCAGCACCACCAACAGCTTGAAGGTATACTGCTTTTTGTGCAATCATCTCTTTGATGAACTCATCACTTCTATCACCTTTTCCAATCATTACTTTTAAACCTTTTTCCATCAAAGGTTTAGCAAAAGGGTCCATACGATAACTTGATGTTGGCCCACAAGATCCAATAGGTTGCCCACTTTTTGCAGGTGTTGGTCCAACATAATAGATAACCTGACCCGAAAAATCAAATGGTAGTGGTTGGTTATTATTTAATGCTTCAACCATTTTTTTATGTGCTTGATCTCTACCCGTATAAATCGTTCCAGAGATATAAACAATATCTCCAGCCTTCATTCTTTTAATAGTATCTTCATATATAGGTGTTTTTATATGCATTATATAACCCCCGTTTTATGTCTTGATGCATGACATTGCAGATTGATTGCAACCGGAAGTGAGGCAATGTGACACGGATGAACACTAATTTTTACAGCAAGTGCTGTTGTTGTCCCTCCAAACCCCATTGGACCAACACCTAATTTGTTGATTTCATCTAAAATCTCTGCTTCAAGTTTTCTTAATATAGGATCTGGATTTTCTTCATCCAAATCTCTTAGAATTGCTTCTTTTGCGATTAACGCTGATTTCTCTAAGTTACCACCAATACCAATACCGACAATCAAAGGCGGACATGGTTTACCACCAGCATAAAAAATAGTATGTAACACGAGCTTCTTGATACCCTCGATACCTTCTGCTGGTGTTAACATTTTTACCAAACTCATATTCTCACTACCGCCACCTTTTGGAGCTAAAGTGATTTTTATCTGGTCTCCAGGAACGAGTTTAACATGTGTAATCGCAGGTGTATTATCATTTGTGTTTACTCGATCTAAAGGATGTCTTACAATTGACTTTCTAAAGAAACCCTCGTCATAAGCTTCTCTAACACCTTGGTTAACAGCTTCATATAAATCTCCTTCTATATGAACATCATAACCAAGCTCAATAAAACAAACTACCAAACCTGTGTCTTGACACATTGGAGCTTTTTCTAAACGTGCAATTTCATCATTTTCTACAATTTGTTCTAAGACGTTTTTTCCAATCTCAGATTTTTCTGATTTAATTTTCTCCCGAAGTAAATCAATAAATGAAGTGCCTAGATCACAATTGGCATCTAAAGCAAGTTTTTTCACTTCATCAGTTATCGTTCTTTCATGAATTGTTCGCATATTCTCACCTAATTTAATTATACATGAAAAATACTTTTCTTTACAGTGAATAGTTTTAGATTTATATAAGTATAATCAGTTAATATTTATACTTTTTTTAATATAAAAACTTTTTACATAAAATCACATAATTATATGGTAATTCTTAGCTTCGTATTATATAATGAAATTATAAAATCTTAATAGAGGAGAAATAAGATGAAGAAAGTTTTACTTGTTTTATTAGTTTTACTTGGATTCGTTGGTCTAGTTGGATGTAATAGTGAAGACTATGTAAATCCTGAAGTACTAGAAGTTCAGTTAATTCCTTCAAGAGACTCAGCAGTCTTGGATGCACAAAGAGGACCACTTGAAGAATTATTAGAAGCTGAATTAGACATGGAAGTTAATGTTACTGTTGCTACTGATTATAATGCATTAATCGAAGCAATGGCATCAGGTCAAGTACATGTAGGTTTACTTGCAACTGCTTCTTATGTATTAGCTCACGAAGAAGGCGCTGCTAATGTTATCTTAAAGTCACTTAGATATGATGTTGACGATAATGGTAACACATTAACTGATCAACCATTAGTTGATGGTTATAAATCACAATTAGTTGTTGGTGCTAACTCAGGAATTGAATCATTAGATGACTTAGTTGGAAAAACAATAGCAATCTCATCATTTACTTCAACTTCTGGTTTCGTTTGGCCAGCAAACTTATTAGCAGATAATGACATTGATCCAGAAACAGACGTTACTTGGTTAAACGCTGGTGGACATGACGCAGCTATCTTAGCAGTAGTTAATGGTCAAGCAGATGCAGCTTTCACTTTCAAAGATGCTAGAACTTTAGTAGTTGGAGATTATCCAAATATTAATGACTTAGTGATCCATTTACAAGATACTGAAAGTATTCCAAATGATACAATCTCAGTAATTCCAAATTTAGATCCTGATCTAGTAGAAAAAATTCAAGAAGCATTCTTAGCAATCGCAGCTGATGAAGCTAAAATCGCTGTTATGGATGCAATCTATAGCCATAAAGGTTATGCAATCGCTATGGATAGCGAATACGACATCGTTAGAACTTACTTAGAAAGACAAGAAGCTTGGGAATTTGAATAAAATTACCATATAACAAAATAAAAATTTAAGATAATAGCCACCTGTCTTGGTGGCTATTCATCTAATCAAAGGGGTTTACTATTATGATCAAATTTGTGAATGTGAGCAAAACATACCCAAATGGAACTGAAGCTTTACGTAATGTTAATTTAGAAATTAAAGAAGGTGAGTTCGTCGCTATTTTAGGTTTATCTGGAGCAGGTAAATCTACATTGCTGCGTACATTAAATCAAATCATCCCTGTGTCTAGTGGTGAAATCCTTTTTGAAAACGTTGATAAAGAAACGCATAAAATATATGGAGATCATCCAAGTGTTGATGATAAAGCTAACAAAAGCCTTGTTACAGTTGATATCACAAAGATGAAGGGCAGAGAGCTTAGAGTCATGCGTGCACAAATTGGAATGATTTTTCAAAACTTTAACATTATTAAGAGAATGTCAGTTTTACAAAATGTATTATCGGGGCGTGTTGCTTTCCACCCAACCTGGAGAACTATTTTAGGATTATTTCCAGAAGAAGATAAGCAAATTGCCTATAAAGCGCTAAAAAAAGTCGATATATTAGAGAAAACTTATTCTAGAGCAAGTGAATTATCTGGGGGGCAAATGCAAAGAGTTGCAATCGCAAGAAGTTTAGCTCAAGAAGCAAAAATTCTTCTTGCTGATGAACCTGTCGCATCTTTAGATCCAATTACAACATTTGAAGTGATGGAATTTATTAAGAAAATCAATGTAGAAGAAAATATTACCACCATAGCTAACCTTCACCATGTCGATTTAGCATTAAAATATGCTACACGAATTGTTGGTGTGAGAAATGGAGAAATCGTCTATGATGTTCCTGTCATCAAAAAAGATGCTAAAAAAATCATAGATGATCTTGAAAAAGTATATGGTAGACCAATTACTCAAGATGACTTTGTGGGTGATGAAGAATGACAGAGTTCAATCAAGAACCTATCGTTCTCATTAAACCGAAAAGATATAAGTTTTGGTTTAATATTTTTATCTTTGTTTTCTTAATATTTGGAAGTCTCATATTTGCAAAATTCAGCATTATTGAAGTTATCACTAACTTCTTTCAAAGTACACGATTATTAAGCAGAATGTTTCTACCTCCTGCGTGGAATTATGCAGATAATGCAATTGGTCCACTGATTGAAACTATACAAATGGCTATATTAGGCTCATTTGTTGGTGCAATTGTTGCATTTCCTGTTGCTTTACTTGCAGCAAGAACTTTTATAGATAATAGATTTGTTAATGGTCCTACAAGGTTCATATTAAATATATTTAGAACAATACCTGCCTTAGTTTTAGCATCTTTATTTGTTGCAATTTTTGGTATCGGTAACTTTGCTGGGGTTTTGGCACTATCTATATTTTCTTTTGGGCTTATTTCTAAAATGCTTTACGAGTCAATTGAAGCAATTGACTTAGGTCAAGTTGAAGCATTGAATTCTGTTGGTGCAAACAAACTTGAGATTTTAAGATATGCAATCATTCCACAGATTTTACCTCAATATTTATCATATACTTTATATGCTTTTGAAGTTAATGTTAGAGCTGCTGCCGTTTTAGGTTACGTAGGTGCTGGTGGGATTGGACAAATCTATGAGCGTGCGTTAGCGTTTAGACAATTTGATCGAGTTGGTATGATTATCATTATTTCTTTTGGGGCAGTCCTTATCATCGACTTTGTCTCTACATCAATTAGAAAGAGGTTGGTACGATGAACGCAAATGTCATAAATCTTCCTAAGAAGCCAAGAGAAAGCAAATTAAGAAAAACACTTATATATATTGTAGTCATATCATTAATTCTATGGAGTTTTGATTCACTCAATTATCAAGGTGTTATGATAACCGCAAGAGGTACAATCCAAGGTATGATTCAAGGATTCTTAAATCCAGATATTGCCTATTTAACAAACACAACTGTTGATGGATTGCCTTATGCGATCTTAGAAACGATTGCGATTGCGATTAGTGGTACATTCATCTCAGGTATTTTGGCGATTCCATTTGCATTAATGGCGTCTAGAAATATTGTTGGTGATCGCACATCAAAAGTTGGGAAATTTATCATTACAATGATTAGAACATTCCCAGAACTCATCTTAGCACTTGTATTAATTAGTGTTGTTGGTCCAGGAGCTCCAGCAGGTATTCTAGCTTTAGGTATTCACTCCATTGGTATGCTAGGAAAACTATATAGTGAAGCCATTGAGAGTATGGATATCGGTGTTAAAGAAGCCTTGGAATCTTGTGGTGGTAATAAAATGGAAGTTTTATTTAGAGCAGTCCTTCCACAAGTTGCACCTGAGTTCTTAAGTTATACATTATTTAGATTTGAGATTAATATGCGAGCAGCTTCAACTTTAGGTTTAGTTGGTGCTGGTGGGATTGGTGCTCCTTTAATCTTTGCTATTAGAGCAAGAGGATGGGAAAGAGCATTTACCATAGTTATTGTGCTCATCATTACCGTTACAATCATTGATTTAATCTCAGGAAAAATACGGAAAAAATTGGTATAAAAATAAACATAAAAACAAGATAACTTCGGTTATCTTTTTTTATTTATATATGATACAATAAGTGTATACAAGCGCTTACATTTTTTTTCGAAAGGAAGCATATAATCATGATAATATTAGATGGACAAAGTTTATCATTGGATGATCTTGTTTTTATTGCTAGACACCATGAAAAAGTATCAATCGCAAAAGAGAGTATCCAAAAAATAAAGGAAGCTTCTTCTTTGGTTGAGGAACTTATAAAAAAAGAAAAACCTATATATGGTATTAATACTGGTTTTGGACATTTAGCTGATGTCAAGATCGCAAATGACAAATTAGATCAATTACAAATAAACTTATTAAAAAGTCATGCATGTTCTATGGGTGATCCATTATCTATTGAAGTTGTTAGAGCGATGATGACTCTAAGAATTAACGCTCTGATAAAAGGCTTTAGTGGAACACGATTAGAGACTATAGAACTTATGGTAACTTTACTAAATGAAAATATCATACCGGTTATTTTTGAACAAGGTAGTTTAGGTGCAAGCGGTGATTTAGCACTTCTTGCACATATGGGTTTACCTCTTTTAGGTCTAGGTGAAGTATATTATAAAAACAAGCGTATGGCTGCTGATACTGCACTTTTAAAGGCAAATATCAAACCATTAGAAAAACTATATCCAAAAGAAGGTTTAAGTTTGATCAATGGTACCCAAGCAATGACTGCTATTGGTGCATTGGTGTTATATGATGCTTTTAAACTTATTAAGTTGATCAATCTTTCTTTATCATTAACAATGGAAGCTTTAGAATCAATCATAGATGCTTTTGATCCGAGAATTCAAAATGTAAGAAAACATTTAGGTCAAATGGAAGTTGCAGATGAAATTAATAGGTTACTTGAAAATAGTCAAAATATTACCAATCAATGCACCAAAAGAGTTCAAGATGCTTATTCTATTAGATGTGCTCCACAAGTTCATGGTGCATCATTAGATGTGTTTCATCATGTTAAAAACATTATCGATATTGAAATGAATTCTGTTACAGATAATCCTATTTTGTTCGTTGATAAAAAACAAGCTATTAGTGCCGGAAATTTCCATGGTCAACCCTTAGCTTTAGCTTTTGATTATTTAGGTATGGCAATTGCTGAACTAGCAAACATTAGCGAAAGAAGAATTGAAAGGTTGGTAAATCCCAAGCTGAATGATGGACTCCCTCCATTTTTAACACCCCATTCTGGTGTTAACTCTGGATTTATGATTGTTCAATATGCAGCTGCCTCTATTGTGAGTGAAAATAAAGTAATTGCTCATCCAGCATCTGTAGACTCTATTCCTTCTTCTGCAAATCAAGAGGATCATGTTTCCATGGGTGCTACTTCTGCTAGAAAAGCTAAGACTATTTTAGAAAATACTAGAAAAGTGATTGCTTTAGAGATGTTTACAGCTTCTCAAGCTCTACATTTTAGAGGTCATGATAAACTAGGTGTTAAAACAAAGGTAGCATTTGATTTAATATCAAAAGATATTCCTTTTATCAAAACAGATACTGTTATGTATCCTTACATACATCAAGCTGAAAAATTACTCATAGATGACAAGCTCTATCATCTTGTTTTCAAAGGAGATGAGATCATTGATTGAAATCACACTAGAACATATATTTGATACATTACCAGAAAACCCAATATTTGAACCAAACATCAGAAGGGCTCCAAAACGTGAGATGGCTTTAAGTGATAGGGAGATCAAGCTTGCATTAAAAAATGCGCTTAGATATATACCCACAAAGTGGCATGAAGTGCTTGCTGATGAATTTTTGGAAGAACTATTAACGCGTGGAAGAATTTATGGTTATCGATTTAGACCAAAAGGTCATATCAAAGGCTTACCGATTGAAAAGTATCAAGCAAAAACACTAGAAGGTAAAGCATTTCAAGTGATGATTGATAATAACCTTGATTTTGATGTTGCTTTATATCCTTATGAGCTTGTTACTTATGGTGAAACAGGTCAGGTCTGTCAAAACTGGATGCAATACCAGCTCATTAAAAAATACTTGGAAATTATGGAAGATGATCAAACATTATCTATATTATCTGGTCATCCACTAGGCTTATATAAATCAAGTAAAGAAGCTCCAAGAATTGTATTAACAAATGGACTCATGGTTGGTCTTTATGATAATATGCATGATTTTAATAGAGCACAAGCTTTAGGTGTTGCCAATTACGGACAAATGACAGCTGGAGGGTTCATGTATATCGGACCACAAGGTATTGTTCATGGAACATATTCTACTTTACTTAATGCCGGTAGATTAAAACTGGGATTATCTGATCAAGAAAACTTAAAAGGAAAACTATTTGTTTCATCTGGTTTAGGTGGTATGAGTGGTGCACAGGGTAAGGCTATAGAGATCGCAGGTGGTGTTGGTATAATTGCTGAGGTTGATGAATCTCGTATACAAACAAGATATGAGCAATCATGGATATCAAAAATAACACAACATCCAAAGGAAGCTTTTGAACTTGCTCAATCTTATCAAGATAAACATATGGCGATTGCAATTGCATATCATGGAAATATCGTAGATTTACTGGAATACGCTAATAAACATCATATTCATATCGATTTATTAAGTGATCAAACAAGTTGTCATGCAGTTTATGATGGTGGTTACTGTCCAGTTGGTCTATCTTTTGATGAAAGAACACAACTATTAAATGACGATAAAAATTTATTCAAACAAAAAATTAATGAAACGTTAAAAAGACACTATAAAGCTATAAAAATGTTAGTTGAACAAGGTACATATTTCTTTGATTATGGTAACAGTTTTTTAAAAGCATTATATGATTCAGGTATCAAAGAAATATGTAAAAACAAAGAAAATGACTTAGATGGATTTATTTATCCATCATATGTTGAAGATCTCATGGGTCCACTTTTATTTGACTATGGTTATGGTCCATTTAGATGGGTTTGCTTATCAGGAAACGAAAATGATTTAGATTTAACCGATCAAGTCGCTATGTCATGTATTGATCCTACAAGAAGATTTCAAGACAATGATAACTATCAATGGATAAAAAATGCCAAACAAAATCAGTTAGTCGTTGGAACAAAAGCCAGAATTCTTTATCAAGATGCTTATGGCAGACTAAACATAGCTCTTAAGTTTAACGAACTGGTACGAGATAAAAAGACTGGTCCTATTATGCTTGGCAGAGATCATCATGATACAGGTGGAACTGATAGTCCTTTTAGAGAAACTGCTAACATTAAAGATGGATCAAATATCATGGCAGATATGGCCACACATGTAGCCTTAGGTAATGCACTAAGAGGTATGAGTTTAGTTGCACTTCATAATGGTGGTGGTGTTGGTATCAGTAAAGCAATAAATGGTGGTTATGGTATGGTCTTAGATGGATCAAAACGTGTTGATGAGATATTAAAACGCGCAATGATTTATGATGTTATGGCTGGAGTATCTAGAAGATCTTGGGCAACCAATCCACATGCTTTAAAAACATCAAAAGAATTTAATCAAAAGAATAATGATTCTACAATTACCATACCGTTTATCGCAGATGAAACATTACTAAATAAAACTCTAAAAAAGAAAGGGATTAAGTCATGAGAAAAATTGTACAGTGTGTACCCAATATTTCTGAGGGAAAAGATTTAGTTGTCATTGAAAAAATAATCGCACCTTTAAAGAATCAAAAAGGATTTAAACTAGTCAGTTACGAACCTGACGAAGACTACAATAGAACAGTGATCACTTTGATTGGAAATCCTAATGATATGATTGAACCACTTCTAGCATTTTTCAAAGAAGCTTTAAATCATATAGATATGAATCATCATAAAGGTGAACACCCAAGAATGGGCGCTGTAGATGTTGTTCCATTTATTCCAATTGATGGTGTTTCAATTGATGAGTGTATCTCATATGCAAAAAATCTTGCCGAAAAAGTAAACACATCTTTAGATATACCCATCTATTTATATTCAAAAGCAGCAAGTAGCCCTGACAGAGAAAACCTTCCAACCATAAGAAAAGGTGAATTTGAAGGCATGAAAGAAAAAATCAAGGATCCTATTTGGAAACCTGATTATGGAAAAGCACGAATCCATGAAACGTTTGGCGTTACTGCGATTGGTGCGAGAATACCTCTCATCGCTTATAACATTGATATCAATACTGATGATATAGAAATTGCGAAAACTCTTGCAAAGACGATTAGAAAATCAAGTGGAGGGTTTCAGTATATCCAAGCTGGTCCTGCATATCTAGAAGAAAAAGGTCATACACAAGTTACGATGAATATCTTAGATTATAAGAAAAATCCTATCTATAGAATGTATGAAATGATTCGCATGGAAGCTTTAAGATACGATGTAAAAGTTATGTCATCTGAGATTGTCGGATTAGTGCCTAAAGACGCCATTTATAGGTCTTTAGTATATTACTTGGATATGCATCATATAACTTATGACAAATATATGAATCTAGATCAACTGACCGCATACGCAATTAAGTATCTGGGGTTTAGAGATTTTGATGCTTCGAAAATTATTGAATATCACATCGAGGATCAATCATGAAAGCAGATATGATTATTATAGGTATTAAAACACTTTATAATCCTAATCAAATGCCACCGGTAAAGGGCTTTAATATGTCACAAATTGAAAAAATTGATAAACCTTTTATCGCAATTCAAAATGGTAAAATACTTGATTATGGAACACACGATTATCAAGCATACATAGATAATCAAACAACAATCTTAGATGCCAAAGGCAAAATCTGTTTACCAGGGTTTATAGACTCTCATACACATTTAGTGCATGCTGGTTCTAGAGAACACGAATTTAGTCAACTAAGACAAGGTATACCTTATCTTGATATTTTAAAACAAGGTGGTGGGATCTTAGGTACAGTAGAAAAAACTAAAGCCGCTTCCTTTGATGAACTCTATCAAAAAGCGTATCAATCATTAAACACATTTTTATCTTATGGTGTAACAACACTAGAAGCAAAAAGTGGTTATGGTTTATCATTAGATACTGAAGTAAAACAACTCATGGTTGCAGAAAAACTCAATCAAAATCATCCAATGCATGTAGTATCTACTTACATGGGTGCTCATGCAGTTCCACTTGAATTTAAACAAAGGAGATCTTCATACATCAATCAAATCAAGCAAGATATGGAAATAATCAAAAAGAAAAAGTTAGCGTCATTTGTCGATGTCTTTTGTGAAACAGGTGTTTTTAATATCAAGGAAACAAAAGAAATTTTAGAAAAAGCAACATCCCTGGGGTTTAAAATTAAAATACATGCAGATGAGATCGATGCTCTTGGAGGATCAGGTTTAGGTGTTGATCTAAATGCTTCTTCTGTTGATCATCTCATGGCTATCAAAGATAGCGATATAAAAAAACTTGCTCAGTCAAACACTGTCGCAAACATTTTACCTGGAACATCTTTTTACTTAAACAAACCTTACGCAAATGCTAGAAAAATGATCGATGAAGGGTGTGCCATTTCTATATCCAGTGATTACAATCCTGGAAGTTGTCCAACTGAAAACTTTCAACTAATTATGCAGCTTGCAGCAAATCACCAAAAACTAAAACCTGAAGAAATATTAAATGCAGTTACAATCAATGCAGCGTATCATTTAGGTTTAGATAAAGAAAAAGGATCTATTCAAAAGGGGAAAGATGCTGATCTGATTTTATTAGACATTCCAAATTTATCTTACATGCTTTATCATTTTGGTATCAATCACGTAAGTGATGTAATCATAGCCGGAAAGCATATCATTAAATCATAATAAAAGGAGAAAATTATGAAACTCATTGACTTGAAAACAATTGATTTTATTCATGAAATTGATTCAAACAAACCAGCACCTGGCGGTGGTTCTGTATCAGCACTTCTTTCTACTTTAGGTGTATCATTGGCAAGAATGGTTGGGCACTTGAGTGTCGGAAAGAAAAAATTCTTAAAGCTTGATCAAGAGATTCAAGATACATTTAACAATCATCTTGCTCACTTATTAATTATCAAAGATGAGCTTACTGAGTTAATCGATAAAGATACTGAAGCATTTAATCTGATCATGAAAGCTTATCAACTACCAAAAGAAGATGCAAACAGAACTAAGGCGATTGAAGATGCCACACTAGAAGCAATCAAAGTACCTTATAGAGTTGCTCAGATATCCTATGAAGCTTTAGAAATGTTATCTTATATCCTTGCTTATGGTAATAAACAAACCATCTCTGATTTAGGTGTTTCCACATTATCACTAGCAAGTGGTATTGAAGGTGCACTGATGAATGTATTAATCAATATACCAGGACTATCTGATGAAAAGCAAAAAAACTTATACCAACAAGAAGCAAAAACTATATTAAAAGCAACAGAGTCATTAAAAACAAATATATTAAATTTGGTTTATGAACAACTATAAGAAAAAAAGTTAGATCGTTAATTACGCTCTAACTCTTTTTTTCTTATACATTTGTTTCTTGAACTTGCATATAATCATGTGTTAAGTTATTAATCCACTTTCCTGATTTTGTTCTTCTATAAGCAATTAAGAATTTAGATATTTCCTCAAAATTGACAAATATGATAATCACATAAAGTGGAAGACTTGAAAAACTTGATAGCATAAACGCTAAAGGAACACCTATACCCCATAAAGAAAGAATCTCAACAAATAATGCAAACTTGGTATCGCCACCAGAACGTAAACTACCAACAATCATAATAGCGTTTAGAAACTTTATAGGTGCATAAACTGCATATACTCTAAGAATCATAACAACAGTATCAGTTACAGCATCGCTAAGATTTCCAAATAATGGAACGATTGTAGGTGCTAAAATAAATAAAACAATACCCAAAACAATACCTAATATAATGCCTAATTTCCTAAATCTAGCTTCCCACTCTTTAGCAACCATGAGTTGTCCTTCTCCTAGTTTATTACCTAGCATAACCGCTGATGCATTTGCTATAGCGATGGTTGCTACCCAGAAAATTGAGTTGATCTGATTGGATAAATATATACTACCTACTGCTTTATCACCAATAAGACCGTACGCAACTAAGTACATTGTCATACCCAATCCCCAAAAACCTTCATTTAATAATACAGGAATTGCAGTATTAAATATTTTTGATAAAAATGATTTTGTAATTCTTCTTAACGCTGAGAAATGTATTTTTAACGCTGGTTCTTTACTAAATAATAAATAACTCACTGCCAATATCGCCATGACACTTGAAGAGATGAGTGTTGCTAGTGCTGCACCTTTTACACCTAATTCAGGAAATCCCATACGACCACCAATAAAACCATAGTTTAAAAACGTGTTTAACAATACGCCTGTCATTTGAAATATGGATGGCCATAAAACTTTTTGAACATTTCTTGCAAGCATGCTAATTGAGAAACTGATTGTCATCGTGATGAAACTAAAACTAATGATTGATAAATATGAAACACCTAAACCAATAACGTTTTGATTTGGAGTTTCATTTAGATTAAATAAGCGTATCATTTGTTCAGGCACAGTTAACGCTAATCCTAAAAAGATAGCAGCAAAACCTAATCCTGTGATTAACATAATTAAAAAAACTTTAGATATATGGTCGTATTCTTTAGATCCGTGATATTGTGCAATAAAAATACCAAACCCAGAAAACAATCCGAATTGGATAATGCTTAATAGAAATAAAAATTGACTACCTATACCTACGGCACTGAGTGCATCATCACCAAGTTCAGTTACCATAAACGTATCTATGATACCTAAAAGTGAGCCGAGTAATTGTGAGAAAAATATAGGAATTGCGATTTTTACTAATGTGCTATAAAAATGTTTGTTTTTTTCTTGTGTTGTCATCATCTGTCTCCATTTTTTGAAATCCAACTTATTATAGCATGGTTTTCATAACTTAACAATGTAAAACACGTGTATCTTATCACATGTTTTATGATAAACTAAATATATACGTTACGAGGTGATTTTATGAATCAACTTTTTAAAGTCAGGGGTTTTACCAAAGATGGCAAAGGTGGGAATAAAGCAGGGGTTTATATGTTCGCGGATGACCTATCTGATGATCAGATGCAAGAGATTGCTTGTGAGTTAGGTTATAGTGAAACGGCTTTTGTCATGCATAGCAAAAAAGCTGATTATAAAGTACGATTTTTTACACCAACAAAAGAAGTTGATTTATGTGGACACGCAACCATATCAGCATTTCATGTTCTTAGAAGTTTAGATGTGATTGGAGATAGTATTTATACACAAGAAACTAAAGCTGGTATTCTAAAAATAAATGTTTTTTTAGGTCAAGTTTATATGCAACAACTCACCCCTAGTTATGATCAAGCAGTTGATCCTAGTTTGATTTCATCTTGTTTTGAAAACATTTCATATCATGAGGATTTAAAACCCTATGTTGTATCCACAGGACTCAAGGAAATATTCGTTCCTGTTAAAGATAAGAAAACATTGGATGAACTTGTGCCAAATATCAAGAAAATGATTGAAGTTGCAAACTTATATGATGCAATTGGTATGCATGTCTTTGCCCTTGATGGTGAGGTTGATGCATATGGAAGAAACTTTGCACCTGTTGTTGGTATCGATGAAGAAAGTGCAACTGGAACATCTAACGGTGCTCTTGCTTGTTATCTTCACAAGTTTTATAAGAAAAAACACTTTTATACCTTAAGACAAGGTTATGCTATGAATCAACCTTCTGAAATCAAAGTTTATTTGGATTACAAGAGTACTAAAATTACAGATGTTTGGGTAGGGGGCATATCCAAAATTATCAAATAAAAAATCATATCGATTGATATGATTTTTTTATTTAGATTTAATTTTTTTAGATATTTAAATTATTGTATGGTCATTGATAGGCTTTAAATTATTGTATGGTATACCATATGATATTTGAAAGGCCTATTTTTGTTTGAAAAAAAAGGAAGCCCTATCTTATACTATAATTAACTGT
>Ga0207832_100100_pt1 | contig 69457 bp, 65 predicted proteins | sample TtanPargueraPR_3_FD_187743 | JGI IMG/M metagenome (GOLD analysis project Ga0207832, IMG submission 187743) | Aerobic enrichment media microbial communities from Bioluminiscent Bay, La Parguera, Puerto Rico - Tt and P1 (4) (SPAdes) | ecosystem: Environmental > Aquatic > Marine > Unclassified ...
TATGGCAGTAAAAAAGGCACTTCATGTGAAGTGCCTTTACCTTACCATACTATTTTTTAAAGGTCATTTGACCATACTATTTTGGAAAGGTCTATTTAGTCTTTACCATACTATTTTTTAAAGACCCCTTTTTTCATATTTAAGTTAATAATCATTGGTTAGCATATTTTTGTTTTACTTCTTGATAGACTTGTTCTATTTCTTGCATACGTTTTGGAATATTGATACCTTGTGGACATTTAGGTAGACATTCACCACATGCAATACAGTTAGCAGCAAGCTTTTCTTTGCCAAGTGATTCATATTCATTGATAAATGCTCTTCCAAATTTTGATATCTTGTATTTATTGTATGCTTTAAAGACTGTTGGAATATCTACACCATGATCACATGGCATACAATACTTACAATTAGTACATGGAATGGTATTGTTTTCTAAGAATACTTTTAATGCTTGATCAATGGTTTTTTGTTCGTCTTTTGTTAATGGTTTAAAATCTGTTAGGGTTTCTACATTATCTATGGTTTGTTCTAAGTTGCTCATCCCACTTAAGACAGTCATCACTTGATCTTTGGATGCTGCATAACGAATCGCCCATGAAGCAAGCGAACTTTCTGGTTTAGCTTCTTTTAAGATGCTAGCAGCATCTTCACTTAAATGAGCGAGCGTTCCACCCCTGACTGGTTCCATAACAATGATGGGTACACCATATGATTCTACAATTTTATATTGTTTCTTTGCGTTTTGGAAATCCCAATCTAGATAGTTTAGTTGAAGTTGTACAAAATCCCATGGATAGGTATGTATAATTTCATCTAGGACTTCAGGGGTATCATGAAATGAAAAGCCTAAATGTTTGATTTTTCCTTCTTTCTTCATTTTTTGGAGAAAGTGCATGATTTCAGGTTTTTGATAGATCTCAAAGTTTTTCTTGCCTAGGGCATGACATAAGTAAAAATCAAAATAATCAACTTGACATTTTTTGAGTTGTTCATTGAAGATTCGTTTTGCGTCTTCAACAGTTTTAATTTCCCATCCAGGCATCTTGTTCGCAAGATAAAAAGAATCTCTCGGATATTTCTTTAAAGCTTCTCCGATGAAAAGTTCACTTAATCCTTCATGATAAGGATATGCTGTATCAAAGTAGTTCACTCCATGTTTGTAGGCATAATCAATCATCTCTTCTGCTTGTTTGATATCAATGTCTGGTTTTTCTGGGTTTAATCTTGGAAGTCTCATACATCCAAAACCTAGAATGGATGGTTTTTCTTTGATATTTTTGAATGATTTGTTTTTTTTAGATACTTTCTGTTTCATACATCAATTGATACTCACATATGAGTATCTCTCCTTCCGCCTGTTATAACTTATCTACTCAAACTCTATTGTTTTAATCTTATTATAATAATCAAAATTTGCTGGATGTTTTTTAAAATATTTACCTGATACTGTTGAATCTTCATTATGCTCAATAAGATCGTAAATAGGAACCTCAGTGCTCACTAAGTATTGATTAAATCCTCCCTTGAACTCTGTAAGAACTTTATTATATGAGTTTTTGGGTAAAATAATAGATGAATTACCCCAGGAAGCGGAATTTGCAGTTATTACACAGCATGACAAATCTCTACTTAAGGAAAAAATTATATTGTTAAAATAGTCTGTGTCTCGGTTAAGCATTGGTATCATTATAATATTTACATAGTTTTTAAATAAAGCTCTAGAGTGGATATCTGTTATTTCATAACATAAGTAATCCGCAAAATTTATTCTATTTTTGTTAACTAAGAAATAATATGGAACCTTAGGGTCTTTACAATCAAAACCTGATTTTTTAGCCCATAAAATTTCTTCAGGAGAATAAAAGTTTTTCTCTCTACCTAGTACAATCGCATATCGTCTGCTAAACTTATCTCTAAATGGATAAATAGATAATAATATATTTTTGTTTATATCCTTTATAACTCTATTCTTTAATCCTAAGCTCATACTAATTTGGTATGTGTGAGAGAACTGACCTAATATGTAAAGCCATTCATAATAAACATATAGCTCAGGTAACACTAATAAAGTTGTTTCATTCTCTAATGTTTCTAATAGATTTATAATAAATTCTCTAGTATCTTCATAAGTTGGTCTTTCGTCCCATGACGATAAAATATTCTCTGATTGTTCTAGATCGATGTTTGGATGACTTACTATAAACTTATTCTTCATTTCGTTGTCATAAATATTGATTTTGTTGCTTCCATATGTTTTATCTGTTTTTTGATAACTATTTTTAATATAATAAAAATCCTCATAATCAATATTATTTAAAGTAGTAAATGTTTTTACTGTACTACTTATAGACTTTTTCTTGCTATATAAAACATTAACAATACTGTCAAACATAGAAACTTCCCATAAATGTGAAAACCCCATATTGTTTTCTAATATCTTCTTATGGTGAGGTATATCATTATATAGTTTTTGTGAACTCAAGTTTTCAATCAAATATCTGATTAAACTCAAGTTAGGAATCATTCCACATTTTTTATAATGATTGTATCTTTTGGAATTAGTCTTAATATTACTTAATATTAAAGCGATTTCACTATATTCTAAATAGGACTTAATAATTTTAGTTCTAATTTCTGTATCTTTTTTTACGTCATTTATTTTATTAGAATAGTTGTAATATTTCTCACTTATAATACTTTTGATTTCCTCTATCCATGAATTTCTGTTATTATCTTTCCCAAAATTGGCAATCCATCTAAAAAACTCTTTCCAAATATGATATTTATGATTTATTCTAATCTCTTTCTTCATCCTATCAAAGGTATGATTAATAGTATCCGAGTCAAATTTAACGTAAGTATATATGTAGTTCATAATTAAAATGACATCCATTAGAGGTAGATTCAAAAAATCTTTTTCCTTATGAGTTCCTTTAATTAACATGTTATTACGCAATTGCTTTTTCTCAAAATCAATATATTTTGAAAAAGTTAATTCTTCTAAGTCATCTTGCATATAGTATTTATCTTTTTTATGTTGAAAATACAATAATAATCTGTCAATCTCTTCTAATTGATTGTTTTCTGTATATGTAAATATCTTAGTTTTCTCAGAACCAAACTTCAACTTAGATTTAGGATAAAGAGTGGTCAAAATTGAATTGTATTTTCCTATAGTTCCATCTTTGTCAACAACATTATTAAAAATAATTATAATATCGTCAACATACCTACCATAAAACTCAACATTATCTTCATTATAAATATATTTATCGAAATCATGTAAATAAATATTTGATATTAACATTGATGATGCCAATCCTATTGGTAGAACATAATCATTAAGTTCATCAAATGAAGCGATTTCTTTTAATATCCCATTATATCTACAGTATATTTGATTAATTACACTTGTTAATGCTATTAATTTCTTATATTGGTTTCTATCAATATGCTTTTCAACTTCATTAAAGGGATTAGAAACCGAATAATAATATCTTTTCAAATCGCATGAAACTAAAGCTATCTCACTTTTTAATGTAATTATTTCTTCTATTTTTTTCACGCTATTTTGAATCCATTTATTGTATCCTTGAACATATTTTTTAAATAAGTTTGTATTACTCCAATCAACATTCGCAGTATCATAATCTTTATAGTGAAAGTTTCTATCAATAAGATTTCCGTAAACAAATTTATCATTATAAAGATCTTCATTGAGATTTTTGTGAACCAATATTGTCCAAAGGGTGTCTAATATATGCAACTCAACAGGCATTCTAATAAAGTAATTCAGGTCTGTTTTCTCATTATCTGTTTTTTTAATAACGGGAATATAAGTTATTTTTTCAAACAAGAGCTTGATATATTCATCATCAGAAAAATTATTCTCTGCAAACAAAATTAATTGATTAATTTTATCTTCGAAGTCATGTATCTCGAAATTTACAATATCTTCTTTATATATTAATAATTGAGTATTGTGATACACTCTTTTTTTAAACTTGTAATAACTGCCATATATTTTTTTAGTTATATTTTCCATTTTTATCTCCTGTAAGTTGATTATATTTTTAATTTATTAAATTACCTTTAAAAATCTTGGGTTTTTTATAATAACATCTTTTCTATGGCCATTTATCAAAAATTTTCCAAATACAGCGATGGCATACAATCCAGATTCTTTGACTGGCAAACTTTGAAAAAATACTTTTTTTATTTTGATTGAAAAAAAGTGATTTTCACTATCAGATTTATGTACTCTAATGAAATTGTACGTTGGATAGCTTGTTTTTATCGTTAGTTTGATATTTCTAGCATAAAAACAATAATATAATCCTTCATCTTCATCTGTAATAGTATTCAATGATTTTGACTTATATTTCGAAATACTTCTTTGTGTATAGTTTAATCTACTTTCGGATGGTTCTGCTCTTTCTCTGATTTCGGGATTAATAATTCTATTTATAAGACGCTCTATCTTAACCACATCTAGATCATCGGCATTTCTAATGGTAGATCTCACTGATTTCCCGCAATAATCTGAATGGCTTGAGTTTTTGCTGGTTCTAAAATACGGTGTTAAAGAACTAACATAAGTTAGTTTTGCTTCTTCACAATCAGGGCAATATATTTTGTTCCTACATTGACTTTTAAAATCACTTGAGAATTGATTAAATTCATCAATTGTTATCTCTTCAAATATTTCATCCCTAAGTATTTTACAAACAGTAAATTTTAGTCTAGCTATATTATCAGATGGCATTACATTTTTACCCCCATATCTTTTTATCCTTTATTATTTTTTTAATAATTAATCTTTATATCCATTACTTAGACAAACTTCATTGAGTGTTTCTGAGAAAATCGAGCTAGATAGTTTATTAATATCAGTATTATTATTTTTTTTATCTAAATATAAATCTCTAACTTCTTGCCATAAATTATTATCTTTGCACCATTTAATCTTCTCGTCAATTTTGTAGTAGCCTTTCTTTTTGAACTCCCATGAATATGTATTGGATTTCTTGCTGTGTCGTACATATTGTCTTCGACCATCATTACAATCGTTTATAATAGCAAAATCACAAGAATGTTTTATCTTTGAATTCTTTTTATCTATCACTTTTATCGTAAATACCTGAGTATTATCTTCACATGACTCGTAGAGATAAGATATAGCAACTTCGTTGAACTTGTTCATTAGTTTTGTTTTCAAATCTTTGGGAGAAAAATTCTCATCTTCATCATCAACCTCTATATCAACATCAAAATCATATCCAATATTTTGTTTGAAGTCTCTTGTTATCATATTTCTTTCTGAGCTTCCTATAAAAGTGAAATTAAATGTGAACTCTTCTTCTAGATTTTTTTGCACCTCATTTATCATAGTTATAAGTGCATTTTTAACTGGTTTATATTCATTTTTTTCAACATATTCATAATGATACATACTTTCAACTCCTATTCTAAATCATATTCTACTATGTCATCTTTAACTTTAAAACGATAAATCAATAATAGATTCTCACTTAAATTATTAAGCTCGGATATAAACTTACTCTTGTCTAGCTTTTTTAACATAGAATTAATCCCCTCGATAATTTCTATCATTGGACATAATTGTAACATCCTATGATGAAAAACATAATTCCTTAGTTTTTTAACCTTTTTATGGTCTTCATCATTATTATAGAACTCTTTAATCAATCGACCAAAATCAAGATTTTCTATATAATCTTGACATTGACTATTTTCATTTAGTACTTTAGCTCTAAGTTTGATTTCATATGGTGTTAAATACTTAAACAAGAGTCTTCGAACTCTTAAATCATATTTATAAAAATCATGAAGGTGATTGTCACATATTTTTCTTTTTGCTTTTAATAACTGATCTAGAATTAAATTATATCTATAAACACTTTTTTCATGTAAATACTTATTTAATAGTGCCTCATCTTTAACTTCAACATCTAAAGTGTGTAACTTATTAACAAAATTATCCATACAACATCCTTCCTAAAGAAATAAAAGAGCAGCACTTAAATGCTGCTCAATAAAAATCAAATAAGTGCATTCTCCCCTAATGCCAATATCTCTTGTTGTTATTCATATATTTATATAATACTACAAACAATCATAATTATAAATAGAATTAGGTAATTTGATTATTCATCATGAATTGTTATCTACAAACTGTAGGATCATTTCTACTGTATACTCATCCTTATCTTCAATAAATCGGTTCGTCATCCATCCATGATCAGTTACTATTTTTTCTTGCACACTTTCTGAGACATTAAACTCAAATGTTAAACCATCATTACTGCTATTAACATCTGCAACCAATGTATCAATTTGCTCTTCTTGAACAAAAAGCATTGGAACTAATACTGCAACTTCAATAACTTCTTCTCCATCTTCATAATAGAAATATTGTGTTCTAAGTTCAATATCATATCTTCTTGAAAATGATTTAGTACTAAATCCACCAACAATCTTTGTTTCAAAGACTGTTGTTAAATCATTAATATATACTAAATAAGGATTACTATCTTCAAGTGGTGCATCTAAGAACTTAATGTTTGTTATGCCTGAAGTATCACTTAAGTTAAACCACAAAGTGTGATAAGTAATGGAACTTAATGTTTCTTCAATTTCATAACCTAATAGTTTCCCTGAAGGTATATCATAAATTTCAGAAATGGTACCAGCCCACCCCATCATACCACTTGATTTATTGCCTATAACTGATAAATATTGGTCATAGATAAAGAAACTTGCAAAACTACCTGTTGTAAATGACCCATCAATGCCTAGGTATTCATATATCTTACCTTCTACACCGCTACTGCCAACTTTTGCGACTTCAAAATAAGCTCTTCTAACACCTAAATACTTTATGCCAAATTGATAACTATCATCAGTAGCAATATATCTAAGTGCATTGGCTGAACCTATTTGAATATGACCAATTTTTTCTGATGTATCCATATCTAACGATAAAGATATTTCGATTGCTTGTTCACCAAAAACAGGTAATTCTTGTGTGTAACTTAAGACAAAACTGATGATACCGTCTTGATATGATATATCTACAGTATATATACCACTTAAGAACTGATAATTTTCTGCGTCTGCTGGATTAGAATCTAAATAGTTATTAAAAGCAACTACTGCAGCACTTGAAATGGTATCAACAACTGATAATACTTCAAAGAATGTTTGTGATTGCTCTATGTTATTTATAATCATTCTCCATTGTTCACCGTATCCATTTGATGGTATTGATGAGAGGTTAACAAATGATGAGTAATCAATCATTGCATCTTGTTCAGCAATGATAGATGATCCTGCCATCATTGTTTCTGGAATATAGCTATAAGGATTTTGATCATATCCCGATAATAATGTTTGAAGATATGTACCATAAGGTATAACTTCATTCCATTTAGCAAAAAGAATTTGATTGTTTGTGATTTCAACTGGCCACTCGACTTCTTGTGTGAGTTCGCTGTCTAAACACCAACTCACAAAATGATAGCCATCTCGAGTTGGTTCATTTGGTTCAGCTATTAGTGTTCCATATATATTGGTAATATCATTAACTGCTGATCCTTCATTAGATTCAAAATAAATTGTATATGATCTTACTATTTCATTAAACTGAGCAACATACGTTTGATCTTCGGTTGCTGCTGTTACTTCTGGAGTCCATCCAGAAAAAGTGTAATCATATTGAGCAGTTGATGGTTTAGTAGGTGTAGAACCAAATGATGGTATTGTTCCTTCTAAAACACCTGCATCTGTTAAAACAACCACACCATCTACTTCCCAATAAATCGTATATGTTGTTTCAACTATTTCTTCTAGCCATTTTGCATAAAGTGTGCGATTTGTGGTTACTTGATATGGCCAAGTTACTGCACTTGATAAATCTGCATTTGTAAACCATCCATCAAAAGTGTATCCTTCTTTTGTTGGATCTGCTGGTTTATTGATATTTGAGTTTTCATCAACTGTTAGTGATTCAACACCTGATCCCCCATTAGATTCAAATGTTATCGTATACTGACTGATGTTTGGATTTTCATCTCCTTCACATCCAAATAAAAAAATTGCAGCAAAAAAAACAGCTGCAAAAACTAAAAAAATGCGTTTCATTGTACCCTCCCAAGGTTTTGTGCCCTTTATGGCTGTATTTGGAACTACTTAATCAAAGTATACAACAAATATAATAAACAATCAATATTTCTTGATGTGTATAGTGAAAGTGAAATAAAAATGAAATAGTATTTTAAAATATTATATATTATAGTGATGTTATTAAGACTCAAAAGGCGAAAAAGTGAGATATTTATCAAAAAATATTTTAATTTTTTTTGTTTTCATTTATTTTATTGTCAGTTAATTGTTCGGATTTTCTAGATGAAGATAATGAAAATCTAGAAGACAATAAAAATCCTAATAATCAAAAATCTATTTAGGTTTTCCTGAAGAAAAACCCTTTTACGAATTTTTCGATTTTGAAATGAGTGAGGTACGACATACATATTCTTACAATTATACGCTATCAATGAAAGTAGAGATATTCATTCTAAAGGATGAGACTCATACTGTTGATTTTTCATATAGTGATGGTGTTAAAGTTTATAAAGATGGTGAAGTGTATGACTTACCATTCGACTGGTTATTTATGTTTAATACACTAAAGTGTCGTGGCAACTTTATTAATGAAAATGATAGTACAGTTTGTACACTAGATATTGATTTTACCTAAGACTCTAAATTTAGAAATAATGGTGTTTAAGAACTAGAGTTTATTAAACAAAGCTTTTTCTTAGACCTTCATAGAATAGATGTCCTATTAGTGAATGCAAATGAAGAAAATAATTAATGCTATCCATTTATAAAAAACGCTGATTCTTAATCAGTGGATCGAAGGCTTGAACCCTAGAGAGGAGGGTATAAAAAAATCCCAAATCTAACATGTGTCATGCCCAATATTGTGAACTTGTATTCATTCAGTAGTCGCGAAGTTTGATTATTCTACAAATGAGATGTCAATTTTTTCGCTAACCTTATGAACCATAGATGATATGACTCGGAAGCAATCTCTAAAAGTTTAGTATATACCAAGGAGATCACATCATATCCATTGTTTAAGTAATCTCTGACTTTGACTGTATATGTCTCATAGTCATCTATCACTATAACATGATACTTAGTTACTGCGTAATAGAATTCATCATCAGCGTGGATGATTACATCTGAAGCATTTGCAGACATAGTCTGCTCTCCATTTATGAATATATACACATTATAAATGACTGATATTGCTGTTTGATCGTAATATTGATCATTAATAGGTGTATTGAAAGTCTCTGAATTATTAGGAGGGTGTCCAAATACCTTGAGCTCACTCGCAAGATAGTATGATACAATTCCAAAACCAACAGCAATAATAGAAAAAAACTATAAGAATTTTTTTAATCTTTTTCAGATAAACTGACATAATGATCGAAACAATGGATATCAGAGCAAAACAATAATTAGCATGACCATTAAAAAGTCATAATTTATTTTTGACAGCTGCCCTGGTTGCAGCTATGTGGTAGGATGGACTATCTGCAGATACTCGTATTAAGCTAAAAACTTTTAAATATGAGATAGATGCTGCTAATAATCCGATAATAACTATCAGTAATTTATATTTTCCTTTTTTTTCGAGCCTTAAAATCACTCCGTTTCTATGTTACTTTATATAACTTTAATTGAAAAACAACATAAAAAAAGAGCTTGTAATAAAAGCCCCTATTTAGTACAATTAATTTTAATCATTCATCGATATATTTCTTTATACCTTCTTTAAATCTTTCATACTCATCTTTGATAGTTTTATCAACTCTATTCAAATAATGATCTGTTGACTCATCTGGTTCAATAGTGACAGATTCAAATAAATTCATCTCATCAACGCCTTCAATTCTTCTTCCTTTGTTTAAATGAGAAATCATTTCATTTATTTCTTTTATAATAATGTGAAAGAACTTTGGAGAGATTTTATCAAATGTTGCAAAAGTATTAGCTCTAAAGTTTAATACATTAGGAACACTTCTCTCATCATCAGCAAGAACATATGTCTTTTCTATACCTTTCACAGCCCATCCTGCTCCTGCCTCAAGCATAGGATAAGCTGATTTATTAAAATCCTTACTAAAGAAATAGACACACATTGTATTAGTATTTAAGATACTATTTTTAATTTGTTGATCTAAATCTCTAACTGGTAATTCAACGGCAGTATAAAAATACTCACCTTTTTTCATGCCACGTTTAACAAGTATTGAATAAATAAAGTCAGAGAAAACTTGAGATTCACTTTTATGCGAAAAAAATAAATTATACTTATCTTTAGCTTCAATTTCTTCCTGCTTTAGTGTTTGCTCAGTTGTATCTAAAAACTTTCGACTGATTTCCTTTTCTATATCTTTAAATGCTTTGTTTTTATCAAAAGTATTAGAAACTTCTTTAAAATTATTTTCTATTACCCTTATTGCTTCTTTTTTAGCCTGGAATTTTTTGCGACTATCTTCTTTTGAAACTTCTTCTTCGATAGTTTTCACAGTGTCTAATCTATATTTAATCAAATCCTTGATTACTTTATCTAATTTTTCTTTTAGTTGAATTATTCTTATATCATTTTCATCGAAACCTTGTCTATTTGTGGTAGCAATATCTTCTTCAGAATTATCATCTAAGAAGTCAAAGTGTATCTCTCCTTCTATATAATTCGCATATGTTTGTGTACTACCAATTACATCTAAAAAATTTTCAACTGCTAGTTTATTTCTGACATAAATTCTTAATTGGATTGGATTATAAAAGTTATTTTTCGAAAATCTTTTATCATTTTCTACAGCTTTTTCGCTTAGAATTGATGCATGAACAGCAATCCAACCTTCTATTTTCTTTTTAACTTCGTTTCCTTCATCATCATAAAATATTATCGAATTATCATTATATGACTCGATCTTTCGGTTTTTTTCTAAGATTCTGTCTTTAGCTGAAACTTGTACTGTTTTGTGCTCTTCTAGTGTTTTCAGATCATCAACTGGTATGTGTGATTCACCTAGTTTGTAGATTATCATAAAATTTTTAAATGGCACTTGTTTTTCAACATATTTAACAATTTGTTTTCCTTTATCATCTGTTTTTATAATCCCTTTTATGTAATCTTTTAGAACTATTTTCGCATCAATATCCTTGAAAGAAAATAAGTTTGATAGTTTCAATCTTAATGACTCGAAAGCATGTTTACCATATCCAGATAAATCCACTTCTCTAATATATATACAAGTATACTGTTTTAAATCCTTGATATGTGTTTTGATTATCTCATCTTTCTCATATGATTCAACACTGATTAAACTAGGTGTTCCACTAGAATCACCCTCTTGATATTGTCTGAAATCAAACTGATATTTTAGTTCTGTACTTTCATTAGTTTTTGTAATTAAATCATATTTATCAGATAAAAATAAAGCTGCAAGTTTTCCAATACCTTTTCTTCCCATAACTTTCTCAGAATCATCAGGCATTTCTTTACGACGTTGAAACCCAATTTTTGTATAGTTCTTAATTGTTTCTTCATTCATACCAGAGCCATCATCAATAACATATATATCATAAGTTTTATCATTTATATGATTAAAGATTAAATAGATGTTTTTCGCTTTTGCATCAATACCATTAGCAATTAGTTCTGATAGAGCAGACCATGGATTTGAATATAAATTTTTTCCTAATAATTTAAGTGCAAGTGCACTCATTGTAAATACTACATTACTCATAATTAACTCCCCCTATTTATTTCTTTAAAAAACTTAATAATTGCATTTGCTAGATGTACAGATAAAATCGGTGGTACAGCATTGCCTATTTGTATTTCTTTTTGTGTTTTTGAACCTGAGAATTTAAATGAATCTGGAAACGATTGAATTCTTGCACCTTCTCGAACTGTTAATGTTCTCATTTCATAAGGATGAATACATCTAATCGATGACGGTCTTCCTAAGCTGTTAGTGATTGTATATCCTGGTCTATCCCACCATAATCTTCCATAAGTATTATTATATCCCGAAGTCAAGTATAAATCATTATCTAGTAATCCTTCTTCAACTTTTCTATTAATATCTTTTTTTGATTCTCCTATATCTAATGCCTCAATTATTTTAATCATTCTTTGCCCATAATTACCATAGAAATGATCTGTTACATTATTAGTGTCAGCGAGTATTCTTTGATAACTAGATAGTTCTAAAGATTGTTCTCTATGAACTACTTGTTTTTCTGTCAATATTGGTAAATCAGAAAGCGCATTCTCTAATGTTATATAATCATTTTTCAATGGTTTAGGAAACTTAAATATCGTATTTATATCTTTTCTTACGCCGACAATGAATACTCTTTGTCTAAACTGCGCCACTCCATAATCAACAGCATTTAATATCTTATATTGAACACGATACCCATTCATATTAAATGTCTTTCTTATGTTATCCAAAACATAATTTCCATCATCATCTTTCATAGATAAAATACCTGTTACATTCTCAAAGAGAAACATTCTAGGTTTAATTATCTTTAAAAGTCGATTAAACTCAGTATATAAATTTGCGCGATCATCATTGACTCTTTTTCCAATAGTGCTAAATGATTGGCAAGGTGGACCTCCAATTATCAAATCGACTTCAGAAATATCTATGTTATTTTTTTCTATAAATTCAAAATCTATGTTCTTAATATCCGTTTCAAACAATGGTATATTAGGAAAATTCACTCTAAAAGATTCAGCAGCGTATCGGTCTAACTCATTTGCAAAAGAAAAAACATACGATCTTCTTTTGACAAACTTATTGTCTCTAATATTGTATTTAAAGCCAAAGGTTAGTCCTCCGGCGCCAGAAAACAAATCAACAACTTTTATCATATATTCTCCTAAAAAATAAAGTATAGATTGATATCTATACTATAATAAAAAAGTCTAATATCTCCCCATCAAGTTCATTATAGAACAATAAATCAAAATTAACAAGAACAAAATAGGGTACATTGCATGTTCATATGCTTGAAAAATAGTATAATCTAAAATCAAATATCCTGTATTCTGAAAAGATAATACTATAAATATCATAAAATAATAACCTATCCAGATATCATATCTTCCATAGTAATGTTCTTAACAATCTTGATTTTTCTTTCTATACATTTCAGATATTTCTCTAAATCATCTTATATAACTTTATTATTATCTTCATCTGTGACAGATCTATAATTTTCAAATACCTTTAATTTTGTGAGATAAAAAATTTTTATTGAAATGTTTTTTTCTTGCTATGTTTATTAGATTTCTCTTACCACAATCTTATTCTGCTTTTAAATAAAATATAAAGTATAGGTTTTTCTAACTTTTTAAATATACTATAGACACATAATACTGATTGATTTTTACTCCAATACTATATTCCCTTCTATTATCGATTATCAAAGTTGGGATGTTCAAGCACACTCTATTCTTCTTTGGATTATTAAAATTTTTCACAGTATTTAATAATGAATCTTTAAGTAGTGACTTTAAAGATATAATGGAGTGTACTCCAAAATAGAAATAGAGACTCAACTCAATTAAAAGCTTTGTTAAATTATCTTATCTAACAGTCACTTGCCCATTCATTAGCAATGGTAATAAGAAATCCCTAAGGGATGTAAGTTCTTGATTTTCTCTAATAATCGAGAATTTTCTTTCAAGTAATGGTTGAACAATTTTGGAGAATGTATAGAGAGTTTGACCAGTTGGAACAGGAAACTTTATGTTTTTTAAATCTTCATTATTTACACCTTCTTGTGTAGCTCCATGGGATAAAATGTCTTTGTAATTTTCAAACCAATTACTGTTTACAATGCAGTGTACAAGCGACAATGAATATTTGTTACATTTAAAACCTTGAAAACCTGTTGATAGGATATATTTATCAGTAAACCAATCTGAACTCTTAGGTATCGTTAAATGTTTAATTGAGTTTTTCATCTTTGCAAACCAAACAGAGTTTTTAATGGGTTGCATGTTAGCTCTATTTTCACGATTATCGAATGAAATATTTTCTCCATCAGTTATATTTTCACCATTAACATTTGCTGTTGGTAAATATTTTTTTGTTTCAAAATAATCAACACCTGCTTTAATATCTTCACACAGAGAGGAATTCATTAAATTCTCAGCACCCCACCCTTCAGGTATATCTCTTTTTAGTTCGGTATTCCAAACCATCTTTCCACCTGAAGATTTATAAGGCTTTCCTTCTTCATTTGGAAAATCAAATTGCAAGAACCAATAATCATATAAAGTCTTTACTACTGATTCTGACACAATATTAATTTTATTATTGATGTCTATTTTTGCATGAATTTGAAAAATGAAGTCAGCTATTTCTTTTTGACTATCAAAAGAAGGCAATTTAATCGGTACTGAATAATAAGAGTCAAATGTCATACTTGGTAAAGTTGATCCACTATCTTTGCTTGATAAATCTAATAGTGATAAATAAAGGTATAAATACTTGGGATATGCTTCTTTTGTATTGATAATACTCCAGTACATAGTGTCAACAGTCCAGAAATCACCGTTTACATAGATTATATTATCTAACGTTCCTTTTCTTGGCAACAATATTGACTCGCCACTATATAATTTATCATTTACATAAGTCATTATTCCACCGGTTCCATATACCGGTGTTTTACCTGTACATAAGCTCTTATAATCTTTACCGTTTTTTATAACAAGTAAATCTTTTAAGGTATATTCTTTAACTTTCATATTTCAAATCCTCAAGCTGATTTCTTATTTCATCCTCTAGAGCTTTACTTTCTAAAAATAATGAGGAGAGATTAGATTTAAAGTCATCCATTTTCTCTTCAAATTCTTCCGCTGTTAGTTCAATAAATTCAATTTTGACATCAAAATATTGTCCAGCACTAAATGAATAATTCTTTTCTTTTATTTGTTCATATGTAACAGAAACTGTAAAATTATTCTCAACTTTATGATCGATAAATTTATCAACTATGTTTTTTAGCTCTTTTGGAGATAGTACAGTTTTTTGATTTTTCCCAACTTTTATTTTTTTTCCTAATTTTGATGCATCCATCAAAAGAACTTCACCATTTGAATTTGATTTATCAATGAATAAAACAGAGACATTTGTACCAGTGTTAGCGAATATATTTGATGGCATAGATATTACACCACGTAACCATTTATAATCAATAATTTGTTTCCTAATAAGTTTTTCAATTCCATTTTTAGCTGTAATAAAGCCTGTAGGAACTACAATAGCAGCCTTCCCGCCATCCTTAAGTGAATATAATATATGTTGTATAAATAGTAAGTATATTGCCATTGAATCCTTTTTTTTATTTGGAATCTTAGGTACTCCTGCAAAAAATCTTGATGTTTTTTCCCATTTAGTTAATATCTTATCTCTTGTTGATGAGAAGTCAGTTTTAAATGGAGGATTGGAAGTGATGAAATCAAATTTCTTAATACCTGAAGTGTCATCACCTTTGTTTATGAAATGTGCAGGTGTTTCTAGTGTATCTCCTTCGATAATATTCTCTAATGATTCTTTTAAACCATTTAAAAGCATGTTGATTCTTAAAAACCTTGATGATTTTTGTGAAATATCTTGTGTGTAAACTCTTGCTTTGTTACCGAATTTCCCATTACCTAGTTCATTTGCTAAATGAAGTACTAAAGATCCAGATCCTGCAGATGGATCATATACTTCATATATTTTATCTTCAACTGGTGCCATGTGAACTAAAATTTTACCGATGGCACTCGATAATGCTTGAGGAGTGAAGTATTCAGCGTATGTTCCACTTGCAACATTATAGTTTTGTATTAAATATTCAAATATTGTACTAAAGAAATCGTAATTACCTTGAATTGTTTCACCAAAGTCAAATCTATCTCTAGTTATGTATGAGAATATATTTCTTGCAAATGCATTTCTCTTTGATTTTTCAACCTTATCAGTGATTTCGGTGAACAAAGGTTTCTTCTCGCCACCCGCAGTTTCAACACTAAATGATTGATTCTCTTTATATCCCGATATTCTAGCAAGTGCTTTGTCAAACTTATCATAAAAATCATCTTCTTTTATATGTTGAACTAAATAGTCAATTGTATCTTCATACTTAAATGCTACATCTTGAGGATAAGAAGCATAAAATGCGTCAAGCATATCATCTTCATTTTTGATAACTGAAGCATATTCTAAATTAGTGTCTCGACAAAACTTTCTAAGATTAGCCATAAATTTATCATTTAAAAACTTATATAGGAATACAGAAGTTACAACCACTTCTTCATAAGCAGTATTTGATAACCCATTTGTTGAGCATAGGCCTTGTAAGTCATCAATAATGGATTTAATATTTTTCTCTAACTCTAAGTAATTCGGCATTATTTATCTCCTCCTAAATGCTTTCTTTGTATAGTAATAAATTCACATATAACATTTCAAGAATCTCATCATATGACTCTTTTATTTTTTTGAAAAGTTTTTCTTTAATTAAGGTAACAGTAATCTTTGCTTTTGTAGCATCAACGAATCCTTTTCGCCCTTGTACAACTAATGCATCATCATAGATAGTATCTTTGATATTCTCATAAATGATCTTCAAGAAACTCTCAGTAACAGATCTATCAACATTAGTCTCGATAAGTGCATCAGTTAGTGTTTTTACAAATGCAAAACTACCACCATAAGCTCGAGATAATCTATCATTTTCTTTATTTATTTTTTTAGCTTCTTCTAGTGCGGTTCTTAATTCTTCTGATAATTCTTCAATGTTACTATACTCAAATACTTCAAGCTTTTGAAAAATCTTTTTAAGTAATTCTTCAAGCTTTTGAACCTTAATATCCTTTTTATTCTTATTCTTTTGGACTTCTTTTTGAAGTTCAGTAATTACATCCTTCACTTTATTGAAATCATTATCATTTAGCATAAATTTGCCTAAATCAAGAATGGTGATTTTTGTTCTAATAAATTCATATAAAACTATAATTACTTCTTCATTATTCATGATATCAAGCGTATCTATGACTTTACTAGATAAATTGATAAATGAGATTCTGTCATTAACCGTTCTTAGATATTTGTTAATTTTATCATCATCGATAAGTTTAGAATATTCATCTGCTCTAGATAATTTAAATTCAATTGAGCAATCTTTCACACCAATCAATAATTTCCTGATTTTCAACAGAGCATCTTTATTGAAGTACTGCATCATATTTACAAACATTTCAATATTATCATTAGGTATAAAATGTTTTAATTCTAATAGAAGTTTATCAAGTTTTTTCTTAATATCCTCTTTGTCAACAACAAGACCAGACAATGAGACTTCATCATCACCATCTTCATTCATGTCTTCTTCAAGTTCTTTGATATAGGCATCAAGGGTATTATTGTATTCTTTTTCAATGTCAACAAAGTCAACGATATAACCATATTGGTAAACTTTACCTGCTGGACTCTTATATGGTCTATTCACACGTGATATTGTTTGAAGTAAGCTTTGTGCTTTTGGACCGCGTAAAAGATACATTTTCTTAAGTCGTTTTACGTCATAACCTGTTGTAAGCATATAGTGAACAACTAAAATATCAGGAAACCCGCTTTCTCTAAAATTGATTTGGTGTTGTTTATTTAGTGAACTTTGAACAGCGTTATTTTCGCTGTCAGACATGACTAAACCACTTGTTAATCTACTATAATTCTTGAACCATTCATTAATTTTTCTTGCTTGGTCATTCGAACGACATACAATCATTCCACCAATGGAATTATCTGTATTAACAAGTCTAAACTGTCTGAAGTCTCTTTCAATGTATTTAGAAACACCCTCAATATAGTCATCCGATTCATAAACATCTTTGCTATCAAGGTTTTGATTTTCAATATCTAGGTTTTCTTTAATCTCTGCTTTTGCAGCAGTATCGATTTGTTCTTTTTTAATTCTTAATGTGTATCCATCAGCAATCGATTTATCATAAAAGTACTTATGAATATAATCACCAAATTTTAAATTGGATCGTTCCTTCTTTGTTAACAGCGGTGTTCCTGTCATTGCGATATAAATAGCATTTGTATCGCATGTCATTAAATTTTTAAAGAATTCACCATGAAAGTTATATGATCTATGAGCTTCGTCAACAAAAAAGATTCTTTGCACTTTTACATTATATACATTTTCAACTTCAGGCATTTTTGATTCTTCCATTAATTTATGTATGTTAACTACGCAAATAGTGCCGATGCCATCATTGTCTTCATCTAGTGGTTTTCTTAACTCTTTAGCAAATTCAATCTTATTTGAAACACTAGTTACTACAAAACCTCTATTAACAAACTCAGTGGTTGCTTGTGTCATTAAATCAAGTCTATCTACTATAAAGAAAAACCTGACATTAACACCTTTTTTTGAAAAATGATCAATAATCACTTTAGTTGAATATGCTGAAAGAGCAGTTTTTCCTGAGCCTTGAGTGTGCCAAATAATACCGTTTTTATCCTTTTTACTAAATCTCTTTATAATTTCTCTAGTAGCAAAAAATTGAGGATATCTCATAATGTGTTTTTGTTTGATTGGAATTTCTTCATCTGTATTTGTTGAAACATTATGTACTTTCTTAATTTCAGTTAAAAACATAATGCCATATCTTAGCATGTATAAAAATCTTTTTTTATCATAAAAAGACGTTATAAATCTATTGCATGGTGTACTATCCGAAAGATTAGTGATGAATTCAGGTGCATCAGTTTCATCTGGATTGTATCCACCATCTTTTACTATATATCTGATGTTCTCTTCATCGATATCTTTTAGTTTATAGTTAGAGTGATACTCTTTAATATCTTCTCTAAAGAAAGAAAATGTGGTACTTTGTCCATTTGGTGTCGTATAGAATGAACCAGCCTTAACTTGATCAGCTATATCATCATCAGCGTCTTCATACTCCATATTATTGGAAAAAGAAATAATCTGAATGAGGTTAAAATATTTTTTATACTCATCATTTTTTAATCTTTTATTGATCATTCGTTCAAATTCAACTTGAATACCACCACTGTTGTTAGGGTGCTTAACCTCTAGGATAGCTAAAGGGATACCGTTGACTAGAATATTAATATCAGGTCTAAAAGAACCCTCTTCTGTACCTTCTTTTATGCTGAAAGGGAGTTCATCAACAATTGCAAAATCATTTTTCTTATAATCATCTAATTCGATTAGCTTTAATGGATGTTCTGAAGAAATCAGTCTTTTATAAAATTCTTTCCCTAAATCGTTATTTTTAATCAAGGTGTTAATTTCAGCTAAAAGCGTGAATAATTCATCGTTAGCTATTTTTCTTTTATTTATTCTTTCTAATGAAGTTTTAAATCTATCAATGAATATTTTCGTTTCAAAATCAACACGAGAACCTTTTAAAGATTGATATTCATACCCTAATCTCAAGAACTGGATTGTTGCAGGAAACTTTACTCTTGTATCTTCATTAAAATGTAACATTACTTCTTTTCCCCCAAATCAATGTTATTTGCTTTACAAATCTCAACTAGCTTTCTTTTAATCTTCGTTGTAGGTTCATGTTTGCCAGTTTCCCATCTATTTATAGATGAAAAAGAAACACCTAATAGTTCTGCTAACTCAACTTGTGTGATTATTAGTTTTTTTCTTATTTCTTTCACTAATTTTTTATAGTTCATAGATATCACCTTTCACTTGTAAACGACTTGTAATCATTATAGCACTTTTGATAGAAAAATTTAAGACATTATCAATAAATTAATGGTTTTTGATGTTTTTTCTCAAATACCAAATGATTAATATGTAGTAGTGTAAAATCAAGCAAATCGTGTAAGTATCTAATCTACTCTCGATTTTTATCCTTAATTTTGACTCTTTTCCATATCAAAATATACTTTTTAAAGTGAGAAAAAGCCCTTATTAAATCAAAAAAGGCCTGATAAGCATTGTATCCAACCTATCCTTCTGATTTTGTGCATAAAATGAAACTCAAACTCTCAAACCAACAATTGATTACAACATACTATTAATAGAGTTTTTCTTGTTAAATTTATTCCAGTTTTTACATGACCTACAAGTCTACCACGGGTATCGCTCCCAAAAAATGTTCTTACCAAAACTTATGTGTAGATAATTTAGTGACTAAGAGGATTTTAGACTTTAAATGACTAAAATATATACTAAAAATCGACTATTCATTGGGGATTAAACTTTTTGACGCCCTTATAAAGACAAAAAAACTATAACTTATATGTGATAGACTTACTCGTTTAACAGTGATGAACTGCAGAAATTAACACACTCACCCGTGTATGCCTAACTAAATGGATAATATAAAGCTTAATTACACTGTTAGATTTATTGATTCTATATATCTAATAATATCGTTATCTCATTCTATATGTGATACATTCAATTGCATCACTTTTAGTAGTATATAATTATATTAACACTCTTTACTATACTGATAGAATGTCATCATATACCACTGCATCACATTTATCAAAGAAATTCTTCTTATATTCATAAAATTCCATGCTTAAAAAACTAGTTAAAGACTCTTCTTTGAAAACCAACAATATTTCAGCATTTTTATATTCCCAATAATCGCTTTCTGCTAAAATTGTTGGTTTTAATATTTTATGAATTGAGAAAAAGGCTTCAAACAATGAGAAATAGGCATTAGTTCTATCAACTTCTGCAATATAATCCATTTCTTTTGGTTTGTTTTTTTGTCTTTGCTTATAATAATATTCTAATGATCTCAACTTAACAAAATCTTCCAATTCAAAATATAACGAAATATAAAATAAGGCATTATAAGATTGGAAATACGATTGCATTTCAGGTTCACTACAATCAACTTCAAGAAAAAAGTCTCTATTTAACGTAAGACCCCAACTTTCGAATTTTTGTTCTAGATTGGAAAACATATTTATCAACTCATTTTCATATAAACTTCTAAATAACTCGTGTCTTACCTCGGCATATAGTGTTTGAGATAAATCACTCTGTTTTTGTTGTAACTCATTTTTCTCCAAGTTATCAATATGACAGTAATTGAGTTTGGTTGTATCTCTTAGATTAAATTTAAACTTATCAATACTCGTGTCTTTGATGACATAATAGTTTCTTCGTAATTGTTCTCTTACATTAACGAATTTTATCAATTGCGTTTCCCAATTCACATGGACTAAAAATACAGGTAACTGATGTCTATACCAGTACATAAATGTCTTTCGACGTATACTATATGAGTTCTTATTTTTATTTGAGCTCTTTAATTGTGCGCAAAAACACTTACCTTTTAAAACTTCACCACCTAGAATTTCTTCATCGCTTTCTGCAAGATCAACAAGACAATCAATCCCATAGTCGTTATGCTCTATACTCCTTGAGGCAAAGTAGTCTGCTATTACATAATTAAAAATTGCTACACCTTTATCATCTGAAATGTGTTGCTTAGATCTTGTGGGAAAATCTTTGCTCATCTAATCACTCCCTAAATTTTATCATAATATTGTCTTAAAGATTTCTCAGTTAAAATGTCTTTATCAAATTCAATACCAAGAAGGTTTACTAAAAAATTTGATCTGAATAGTCGTTTTTCTTATCGCCATTAATAAAACTTATTATAAAATCCAACAGATTTTTATTATACAATATGAAGCCTTACCAGAAAAAATGATTGATTAAAATCTGGATGCAGATAAAACTCTTTAATTACTTCTCTTGGTGCAATAATTTCAATACTTTTCATAAGTATCCTCCTAGGCTTATAGCCACTATATTGCAACTATGCTGCTTACCTTTTGTACCAAGGATTTATTATTTATTTGTTTTTATGTTTTTCTCCTAATAAAATTATACCAGCTTTTTTATAAGTTTCTTCTGGGTTGGGTCTTTTTGATTTAGCAATTCTATCTAATTTTTTGTTTTCTTTTTTAAGTATCCAACAGATTTTTGCTTTTTTTATTATATTATATATTTCATCATCAGTTAACAAATCTAAAGATATGAGTTCATTTAATGTTTGCTGTATTGGTGTATAATGTTCCCAATGGAATATAGATCTATCAAAATCTTTCATTCTATTTTTCTTTTTTTGATCTAACCAGTTATATTGATATAAACTACCAATGTTCATGAGATCAGCTGTTTCTTGTGCAGCCTTAGAAACATCTAACGGTGATAGCGATTCAGCCATGCGTATTGTTCTTACAATAATTTCTTTAATATATCCCTTTGACATATCCTGTTTGTATATAGGTATTGCTATTTTTAATATGTCTATAAAATCTTGATATTTAGCATACATAATTATCTACCTTTGGTCCTTAAATAAATCATTTTATCAGATTTTACTACTTAAGTAACTATTCTAATATTGAAAATAAACTAAGAGTTCTTTTGCCATGTTTATAATTTCTTGTCCTGATAATCCAATTTTGTTTGTACCTAAAAATCCTGGGTCCTTAAAAACAATTGCTTCTATCCAAATAGACCAATAGTCTTTATTATTTGTAATAGAAATTGGATTATTAGTTTTTGCAAGTCGCCAATTTGTGTGTTTTGAATCTACTAGCTTCCAATATAAAAATGAAACTACAAATGAAGCTCCTACAGCGCGTAGCTTTTCTCCAGCTTCGAAATATTTTCTTTCATTACTTGTCATATTTTTTCTCCATTGTTCTTCTTGTTTTTTTCTTCACTGTTACCTAAATAAATGAATCTAATCTTCTCGATAGCTCTATTTATAATTTGTCTTACTCTCTCTTTAGAAATACCATAAATATCACCAATTTCTTGTAATGATTTCTCTTCAGAGTTAAAACCATATTTTAATTTTATCATATCTCTTTCTCTCTCATTTAAAGTGCTAAGACAGTAATTTATTAAATCTTCTAGTATCTTTGCCTTATCTTTTTCATCAGGCGGTAAATTTCCCTTATCTTTGATCATGTCACCAAGTGTATATTCATCATTCTCATGGTTAATATCCAATGATAGTATTTTATCAATATATTGATTGATGATATTAATTGATTCTTGTGCCAAATTTGAGATTTTGGAAATGGTTTCAATGTCTGGTTCTATACCATATTGATTAAAATAATCTCTTTTAATCTTTTTTACTTTTGATATAGCATCTACAATATAAACAGGTAAACGAATAGTTCTTGAATTATTAGCAAGTGATCTAGTAATTGACTGTCTAATCCACCAAGTTGCATATGTTGAAAAACGAAATCCTTTATCAAATTCAAATCGATCTACAGCTTTCATAAGACCCATTGTTCCATCTTGAATTAAGTCCATTAAATCTCCACTGTTAAAAGCATATCTCTTAGCAATACTTACAACTAATCTTAGATTAGCTATAATCATCTGATCTCTTGCTTCTCTTCCAAGTTTGATAATAAGATCATCTTTGGAATCTTTTGCCATTGAGATTCTTTTAGCAAGTTCAACCTCTTCACTCTTTGATAGCAACTCAAATTTTCCTATATCCAATAAATAGATACTTAAAGGATCATTGAGTTCATAAACCCTATCTGCATTAGATAACTCTTCTTCAATCATTATCAAATCATCAACATTTGGTTCTTTGATCATATTAAATTACTATCTCCCTTTTTGCTTGATGTATGAATTATACACATCAAAACCACTTCGTCAAGTGTAGACTTGCAACAAATTTTCTATTTTTATTTAATCTTTAGTCCATTCAAACTAACTAAAAACACAATCAAAGGTATCCCATATAACTGAAATAAGCCCCATAAAATCAGTCCTAAAGCCGATATAATGTCCTCAATTGGTGATTCTTGTATTAGGGTTTTAATAGCTTCAAGCTCAAATGTTCCTAACCCTAAAAATGCAAACAAATCACTGATTGTAATTGTCAACAAAACCATTGTCCCTAAACTTAATAAGCAAAAAATAAACATAATTAACTTTCTCATAAATAATTTCCACCCCGGTAATATACTTTATAGTATTGTTTTATTTGATTTTATTTTAGCATATTTAGCTTAATATAATATATAGTATTTATTTAATAACATAGTATTTAGTCAATTATTAACTGATTGAAATCTTTTGTCATGTTGTATATGTACTATATACATGTTACAATATTTCTAAATAACACAACCAAAGGAGTCTACCATGTCCAAAAAAATTCTATCTTTATCACTTTTCTTTTTTATGATGTTTTTTCTATCTGCTTGCAACCGTTCATTTACACTAAATGAAGACATCATCAATCAAAACATCATGCACAGTTACATTGAACCAGATTATAACAACATCACAATTAAGCATGTATCATTTACGGATTCAGATTACTCAATATTTAACAGTCTTACCATTGAATATCAATCTCAAGGATTAATCATATTCACCAATATGAATGCTCAAAAAGCAGTCTATTCAATCATCGAGCAAAAATTCTTAGTCGATTTTGGTAATCAAAACATCACCATTACCCCTAATTCTGCTAACGGTGCTTATATTTATGTTTCTTATGCTGATGATACTGAATCTGTCTTTGACATTAAAGGTACAGAAATTGTTCCAAAAGATGATTATCACACTTTAAATGTTACAGGGTTTTACAAATACATCAGAAACGATTATAACCAAATCACTGATCGTATCAATTATGAACGTATCACAACACTTTCAAAAGCTGAAATACAAGATGGTAAATTTACACCAACAGAAAAAACATACATCGTAGATTTTAATACCAATACTAGAACACTTGATGAAGAAGCATTAGATGATAGCTATGAAATCGGGGATAAACTTGGTCAAGAGACATTAAATGCAATGTCATTAGAATCCTTCGGTCTAGAAGGATACTATATGACATCGATCAATAATATCTATCGTATTTATGATGAATCATATGAACTAGTTAGTCAGTTTAATATACCTACTGGTAGTACTGTTACTGCAAGTTTAATGTTTGATGGTAAACTCTTATATCAAACACAAACTAAAGTTCCAGAAACAGAAGAAAATTATACTTATATCAATACCAATCAAAAATATGTATTAAATACATATATCATTGATATGTTAACTGGATCTATAGAATCCATTGATTTCGATTATGCAATCTTTTCGATGTCTTCTTTAAAAGATGAAAATCGAATCAATAGATATGCAAAAGTCAGTGTCTATCCAATTGAATCACAAATCTTAAAAGTAGATGTTTTAGAACACTACATCTTAAATAGTAACGGTAAAATCTTAGAAGATTATGATGTTGTCTTAAATGATCAACTCATGAGATTAGATGATCAAACGATCTTTAATCAAACAACAAACACAATCTATGATAATGAACTTAACCCATTATTTAAAGTATCTAATGACGCAATGATTGATGATCAAGAAAAACTGATCATCACAAGATATAACAATAGACTTGGTGTTGTTAATTATCAAGGTGAAATACTAATCCCTTTTAATTATGTATCTATCAATCCGTTATTCTTTAATGGCTATACAATGGCCTATAATGCTTCAAATGAGCAAGTCATCATAGGCATTGATGGATCTGAAGAAAAACTTGACATCTATAATACCTTTGATATTCCTGGATTATATATTCCATTTACATCAAATGATAATTATGTCTTTTATGATTATCAAATGAATGAAATATTCTCATTAAATAGCTCTCCAACATCCATCGTTAAATATGCAGTGAGTAATCCTACACTTAGAGGGTTCATTCTAGACTTTAATAAAAATGGTGCTTATGAGTATGTCGTAATAGAATATAACTAACATACACTTAAAGAGATGTTCAAACATCTCTTTTTTTATTGCGCAAAAAAGAGGGGTTTGCTATAATAATTTCATAGGAGAATTAAGCTTATGACATTTCATTTATGGTCTTTTCTACATTTTTTCATGATGATATCACCGTTTATCATCGCATATATCTTATATTTCATTTATAAACATAAATCAGAATCAGAAAAAAGGAAAGTAGGGATTATCTTATCAGTAATCGCAGTGCTACTTCTCGTCCTTAGAAATATAGAAATCTTTGTCTTAAGAGATTTTACATTTGATGCGGAACTTGTTCCCCTTCAAATCTGTCATTTTGCAAACTTTGTTTTATTATTCGCATTTATCAAAAGAAGTGACACACTCTTTGGACTCGCATTTCTTTTTAATCTACCCCTTGGTTATTTATCTTTAGTGTTTGCTGATGGATTAGAAAATTATTCAACCATCTTAAACTTTAGAGGTCAAGCATATATATGGGGTCATATGCTTATTGTGATCATTACACTTTATGCTTATTTAACAGGATTTGTTAAAGTTGATTTAAAAAGATATATTTCAGTTGCAAAACTCGTCACATTTCTATATATCTTAAGCGCATTTGTCAATAACATCTTTAGAATATTCTTAAATGCACCATCTAATTACTTCTACACAGAACATCCAGAAAAAGGAACACCCCTTGAGTTCTTCTATTCACTTGGTAAAGTAACAAACATTGGTGGATTTGAAATCAATATCATGTATATGATTTCGCTGATCATATTCGGATATTTTGTGATCTTTGTCTTTTATCTATTATGCTTTGAACTTCCTTATTATCTAAAACATAAAGAGTTTAAACTCATTAAAAAGAATACATAAAAAAGAATGCCCATCATCTGATAGGCATTTTTTTATTATGATTTCATTTAATCAGATTTTCTTTTTCTTAGGAGATACAAACACACCATCTGCCCCATCTAAAAGCTGCAAAGCATCTCCTTCACTTAAAATCACTAACACAATAAAGCTTACGATGAAAAAAGCTCCAAAACTTACAATACTCATCTCTCTCATTAAATCTTTTCTGCTTTCATTTTTACTCATGATCGCAATCAAATAAAAATAAGAGACATTAAGAAAATAAAATGATAATCCTGTAAACTCATCTACAGTCCCCCATAAAAGCAATGAACTGATAAAAGAGACTAAGACAATCAAAGATATCGCAAATTTAATATGTCTTTTTAAAAACTTCACATATGTCAGCAAACTAAATATGATAATAAGTCCAATCGCTAAAAGGTACGCTACCATAAAATCTTCCAAAGCTAATGCATAAGCTTTAAAAACATAATAAGATGTTATCGATAATCCAACACCAACCATATTTAATACAAATGACAATACATATAATAAGGGTATTTTTCTTGAAACAAAATATATCCCCCAACTGATTAATAAAACAATACCCCCAATGATTAATCCACTCCACTCGTTTTGCTCATGAAGATATTCGAATCCAAAATGGATACTAAATGATATGATCAAAAACCCAATAACTGCATATAACAAAATACTAATCTTCTTATGTTCCATAAAATCACCCCAATGCATACTTATAAATTTATTATACTCATTTTTTAATATATTTATAAAAAAAACATTGTTTTTTTCAAATAACAACTAACAATTGATATGATAAATAACCCATAAACTTGTGTAACTCCCATTAATAAGTATAATAATTAATATAAAGAAACATTTCAGGGGTGCGATATATGAAAAAAATCTCAATGTTTTTACTTCTTTTGCTTATCCTACCATTATTCATCTCTTGTTCAGAAACTGAACCAGAAGATGAAATTTTTACATTAGAACTCATCGGTGATAGCACCGTTTATATTGAAGAAGGTATGCCTTACATCGATCAAGGTGTACTTCTTAATGGTGAACCCTCTAAAGAAGTATCTTATATGACTAATGTTGATACCAAAAGAGTTGGTACCTATTATGTTGAGTTCATGCACTATGATCAAACACTTCTAAGAACTGTGATTGTTACTGAAGGTGCGAATACCATTTATAAACGTATGGTTGAAGAATTAAAAACAGCAACAAGTTTTTCTTATACCCTTGATTTAAATGTCTCTTATCAACAACATGATGAAGAAATCAATTATTATCGCAAAGAAGCTTATGATGTCTATGGTGATTATACATTTGGATATACAGATTCAAAATCACTAACTGCTTTTTACACGATACATGAATATACTTATACAAACTGGATGACTCGAAAAATAGAACGCTATAGTTTTGATGCGTTTGGATTTGGTTATTTTGAAAATAACCTCATCCAAAACAATAATGTCGCAAAAACAGATTTTGTATTAGACTACTATTCATATGCAACTAGAGAACTTATTGATGACAATTATGTTTATACAGTTTATTTAAAACCGGGTGGTTATGATAGTGGTTTTTATGAATATATTAATTATATTGAGCATGTTGGCTTAAGTTATCCTGATTTAGAGCCTTTAAAAATCACAGTATATACGAAAGATGATCACATATCAAAAATCATCATCGACATCTCAGAAATGCTTGAATCTAGTTTCAATAAACCAAATACAATATCAGATTTATCTTATATATTCATCTATGAATTTTCAAACATTAATCAATTAGATCCAATCACAATTCCTGATGAAGGATTAGCTGCTAAACCTTAAATGCATAAAGATGATAGAGGACAAAACATGAACCAAAATGAGATTGCAGATTTTTTAAAACAATTAAGAAAATCAAAAAACATGACACAACGTGAACTTGCAAAAGAAATGCATGTGACACCACAAGCTGTGTCTCGTTGGGAAAATGGTAATAGTATCCCTGATATAAACACCCTTAAAGAGATTGCATTGCTTTATGGGATTTCAGTAGATGAAATCTTAAAGGCAAAAATCAATGAGAAACCAGAAACACCTAAACCAAAAGAAAAGGTGAGTGTTTGGAAATATATCGGTGTCTATTTAGGACTAACGATATCTTTATTAGGGATGTCCTTTTTCATTGTTGTTTTTAATCATTTTATCTTAAACATGATGTTTATCATCTTTGGATTAACACTATCTTCATTACTCATGTTTTTATTTAAATTTAAGCATAAGTTTAGAGAGTACTTGATCATTACGACGATCTTAATCATCGCTACTTTAGTTTTAGTTATTCCAAATAAAAATAACTATGCAATCGAAAACGAACACAGACTACAAATGACTGAGTCAAAAGAAATCTTATTTACAAAAGAACTCGGATTTGATACGCATGTTGAAATCTATGATTATATCTTTGATCAATATGCATTAATCTATACAGAAGGTAACGTAGATATTTCAGTATTTAACCTTACTGAATATCATAGTGAACCTTATTACACCATATCAACCAATCAAATGATTGTTAAAGATTTAGTTGTGGTTGGTAATCACATTTACTTTTCAACATTTATTGAAGATATTCCTGGTGAATTTAAACTTTATGAACTTGATTTTGAAACTCATGATATGACGCTTCTATTTGAAAGCAATCATATCTTAAACTTATTTGAAGCATTTGATATGTTATATCTAACAACTGATACATTCTTTGATTTTGATGATTCTAGAGTCTATCAACTGATTGATCAAGAAGTTGTGCATTTATATGATCTAGATTTTCAAATTCATGAGTTAAGTGAATACTCATTTGATTATGGACAAAAACTTCTTATATCAACACACGAGATATCTTCTGGAGCTAGAAACTATCAAGTAGCAATCCTTGATTATCACAATTTTGAAATCGATGAATATCTTTTAGAAGATCTTGAAAATATCTATTCATTTCAATCAACTTTTAATACTTATTATACCTATAACAAATATAATGGTTCTACGCTTTATAAACTTGATGGTTATGACGCAAATCTTGTTTTAACGCATGAACATATTGAATACTTTAAACTCTTATCTGAAAAACTATATCTCATCGATTATATGCTTTATGATGAAAATAACAAGCAAATTCAAGATTTTAGATTCTATGATGAAGACTATAACAAATCTGGAGCAGCAATCTTCATCAATGATGGCAGTGATAATTATTACGCGATTGATAATGAATTCATCGGATTTGTAGTTGAGCATCCAAATGAACCTTATACCTGGGATTTAAATTTTACTACGAGATTAGTTTTATATATACCATCACTACTATTGATTGGTTTATTCGTTACATGGGGGCAGAAACGAAAATATGATTAATCTTTAAGCTACTAAAATTGTTTTACACCAAAAAAAGATGTCACATCCCTGTGGCATCTTTTTTAATGGTTTGCTATCAATAAAGTGATTATGTCTAATATGATCGTGTTCTAAAAGGTTTTTTGTACATCGTAAATGTATGGATATCCTCTCACTTCATATTATCAAATATATTATCATTTTTTAAAGTCTTGCATCATTTTCAAATTGACCATAATCAATTGAACAATCATCCCAAGACCTGCAAATATTTGTAAAATCATCCCATTATAATTGATATACTGTCCAGATACTGCATTTAAAAACGAATTACCTGCAAAAGTATATCTTATTTCATTTTGAGTATTAAAACCTGTAATAAATATTAAAAGTAATACCACAAAAATGATAAGATTCACTATATAAAACTTCTTCATATTTCTTCCCCCATTTTTCTTATTGTTTTCTATGATTATATCATATCATCAGAAACTCATACAATATTTGGAAGTTTTTTCATGTCACTCTTTATTTGGGTAGTCTTTAAATTTTTTTGCTTTCTCAAGATCTTGATCCCAATTTGCTTTACTTTCATAGAAAATGTGTCCGCTAGGTTTGATATCAACATCTGAATCTAAGCTTCCCGCAGGCACAACTAATAATGTCCCATCCATTTGTATATTTGGTAAAGCTGATCCACAAGTCTCACAAAAACTTTTGATGTGACCTTCACTCTTATGATTATATGTTTTTACATGATTTTCTCCTGATAACCATTTGAGTGTCGCTTTTGTTGAAAATAGGTTTGCTGCATGGGCAGAACCTGTATCTTTCCTACATTTTTCACAATGGCATAAATAAAAGTCTTCAAATGTTCCTTCTATTTCGAAATGGACATTTCCACATAGACATGATCCACTATATTTCATAAATACCCTCCCATCTTTACTCATATTTATACCAAAAAAGGAAAACAAAAACAAGTCACTATGACTAGCATAATAACTTGTGTGAATGTTCTAATAATGTTTTTTACTGATTAAAATTATTTTTTGCCTGCAGGTTTAACTGGTTGTGCTGGTTTTTGAGCTGGTTTTGTAAAACTTGGTTTAGCTTGTACTTTTGGAGCTGGTTTTTGGTTAGCCATATATTTTTCACCTACCTTTCGTATATCATTTCAGACATAACCAAATGGTGTGGTAGGCGATAGAATTTCAATCATTTTTTATGTGATTTAATAGGATGTCTAGCACCACTTTTTACTCGTGAATGAGAAGTTCTCAAACTTCACCTTCATCATACTCCAAATTTATATAAAATACAATCATATTTCATACGATTTTCAAAGAAAATGCATGTGAATTTGATGTTGCTATTTCTTGATGAAAACCATCTCTGCAAACTGTCCATATTGATGAACTTCTTTGAGATCAAATCGCTTTACTGCTTCTTTTTGTGTGAATAATGGTATGCCATCACCAAGAAGCACTGGCGCGATCTGAACAATCATCTGATCAACCATATTTTCATCTAATAAGGGTGCCAAAATTGAATTACCTCCAACAATCCAAATATGCTTATTTGGATCGATGTTTTTAACGAAATCTATGACATCTCCTTCGATGAAATTGAAGCCATCATATGATAAGTTTTTATCATGTGTAAACACGTAATTTTTAGTTGTTGGATAAAACACTTTTGGATCACCCATTTTTAAGACTTCATTAAATGTCTTTCTCCCCATGATGACCATATCTATTTTGTTATAAAATGACTCATAACTGGTTTCTTCTACACTTCCAGATTGGTGTAGCCAATCAAGGTTATGATTTTTATCTGCAAGATAACCATCAAGTGTCATACACCCATAAAAATATATACTCATCATTTACCTCCTATTTAAAACTATATTTTATAATGCCTTATCTACAATCGGTTTTACCTTTTCTCCAAAGAGCTTTATGGATTTCATCACAAGCTCATGATCAAGATGTCCTACAGGGACATGAAGCGCGAATCTATCAATGCCTAACTTTTCTTTTAGATGAATGATTTTTTTAGCCACATAGTCTGGATCACCTACAAATAACGCACCCCTCATATCTATTGCATGATCATAGGTTTTTTTAGTATATTTACTCCATCCACGTTCCTTACCTATCACATTCATGGCTTGTTCCATGGAAGGATAATATGTCTCATATGCTTCATCAAAAGTTTCTGCTACATATCCATGTGAATGCACAGAGATAAACATTTGATCTTGATCATGTCCATGAGCAAGATATTCTTGTTTATATAGATCAATTAACCCTTTAAACATTAAAGGATTTCCACCAATAATCGCAAGAAATAATGGAAGTCCATGTCTTGCAGCTCTCATCACTGATTCTGGTGTTCCACCAACCGCAACACTTACCTTTAAATCTTCAGTTCTAGGATAAACACCTAAATGATTGATATCAGCTCTATACTTGCCTTTAAAAGATACTTTTTCTTCATCTCTTATCTTTAATAATAATTCAAGTTTTTCATCGAATAGCTCATGATAATCCCTTAAATCATAACCAAAAAGAGGAAATGATTCAATAAAAGAACCTCTACCTACCATCAGTTCTGCACGTCCTTTAGATAATGCATTTAAAGTTGCGAAGTTTTGATAGACTCTCACAGGATCTTCACTAGATAATACAGTAACAGCACTACTTAACTTAATATGGTTTGTTACACTTGCTGCTGCAGCTAAAATCATATGTGGAGCAGATGCTGCAAAATCGACTCGATGGTGTTCTCCTATACCAAAAAAATCAAGACCTATTTCATCTGCTAGTTTAATCTCATCAACAACTTGTCTAATTCTTTCATCGTAACTTATTTTTTCATGAGTTTTTGGATCTTCCATGACTTCCGCAAACGTTGTAATTCCTAATTCAAAAGTTTTCATTTACATACCACCTTTATCTATCATTCGAATTCAAACCAATTATAGTATGTATGAACATTTAACTCAAATGTCTTGCTTATTAAAGAAAAAAGGACGCTTGTCCTTTGTTTCTACATAAATATGATATTTACGCTCTCATCAAGAGCATTTTCAAATAATGATTTAATGATCTCTTTAAATTTATCTTGACCGATATAGCTTGTGATTACACCCATTGATAATTCAAGATTTTCTGAATTAGGTGTTGTTCTTAGAATCATTGGTGCTTTTTCTGTAATGAGACTCAAATGAACTTCCATTTCATCTCGATAAGAAAAAATCTTAGGTAAACATGAGCTAACTTCAATCATGAACTCATCAAAATCTTCATAGACCTGATCAAGATAGACTATCAGTTGTTCATCCCCGTTAGACCCTATTTTTGAAAAAACAACTTCAAGTTCCTGATTTTGGTATGTATAAACAAAGCGAGTTCTAAGTTCTAAATGGGAACTTAAATCAAACTTAAAAAAATCTGCTTTAGCATCTATAAACTTATCATAAAGCATATCTAAATCTGATAGTGATTGAATATAGTCATATGCATCAAGTTGATAGTTCATATCAATAAAGATGAGTTCACCAGTACCAAACTCGTCATTCATACGAATATCTAAATCATATCCTTCTATCTCATAATCTCTAAGTTGTTCTTCTTCTAGTTCATCAACATAGTTGTTGATGACTTTAAGTTGTTCTTTTTGGGTGCATCCACCCAAAAGACATTGATTAAATGCTTCTTCACCAGAGGTTTGGTTACATCCATGTATAAAAAACACTAAACAAAAAACTAATATAGTCTGAATAATCCTTTTCATATAACTCCCCAATGCTTTGATTTTATTTTTCTTGATCATTTGATTATATTATAGCACTTTAGTATTAATTTTATATCCATCAAATATTTATTTTTCTTAAAAACGAAAAGCTATATATTTTAACATTTATAAAAGAATCACATAAAATATATCAATGTTTATTTTAAAAAATCCTCAATTTTTTTGATTTTTTATTTGTAAAATTTTTTTGAAGATTATATACATATAAATATGTATATAAAAATATCAATTTTTTACAAAAATACCTTCATTTTTCAAAACCAAAAATTTTTTTAATTTAAAACTGTTGACATTTTTCAAATTTATAGTATTATTTTAGTGACACACTCATAGAAATATGGGGTCGTCTGAACTATTAGGGTCTAAAGGATATTCCAATGACAGCCAGGGTTACTTGGTTGCCATTGGATTTTTTTTAAGAAAAAATTAGGAGGAATTAATAATGTCAAAAGTATTAGTTATCGGGTGTGGTGCAGTAGCATCTGTTGCCATCCAAAAAGTTGCTCAAAATCATGAAACCTTTAGTGAAATGATTATCGCAAGTCGTACGGTGAGTAAATGTGAATCATTTGCTAAAAAATTAAACAGTGACAAAATTAAAGTTACTGCTGAACAAGTTGATGCAGATGTTGTAGAAAACATTGTTAAACTTATAGAAAAACACAATCCAGATGTTGTGCTTAATGTTGCACTTCCTTATCAAAATATTCCAATCATGGAGGCATGTATCCAAACGAAAACACATTATGTTGATACAGCATGTGCTGAAGTTAGAGATCATGCAGGTTTTGAATATGGTACACAATGGGTTTATGATCAAAAATTTAAAGACGCTGGAGTCATGGCACTTCTAGGATCAGGATTTGATCCAGGTGTTACTTCTGTCTTTTCAATGTATGCGAAAAAACATTATTTTGACACAATCGATACCATTGACATCTTAGATGCGAATGGTGGCGATCATGGATATCCTTTCGCTACAAATTTCAATCCAGAAATTAACATACGTGAAATCACACTTCCAGGGCGTTACTATGAAAACGGAGATTATGTAACAGTACCTGCATTATCTAAAAAACATACATATCCACTTGCAGAAATTGGACCAAGAGATATGTATCTCATGTATCATGAAGAAATTGAATCACTTGCACGTTTTATTCCAGAAGTAAAACGTATTCGTTTTTACATGAGTTTTGGAGAAAGCTATTTAAGACACTTATTTGCTCTTCAAAATGTAGGTATGACAAGTGTTAAACCCATCAAGTTCCAAGGACAAGACATTGTTCCATTACAATTCTTACGTGCAGTATTACCAGAACCTGCATCACTTGGACCAAGAACTGTTGGTAAAACCAACATTGGTTGTATCATCTCAGGAAAAAAAGATGGTGTAAAGAAAAACTATTATGTCTATAATACATGTGATCATCAAGAAGCTTATAAAGAAACAGGATCACAAGCAGTTGCTTATACGACAGGTGTACCAGCAATGATTGGTACTGCTTTAATTGCAAAAGGTATTTGGAAAGGCGCTGGCGTCTTTAACATGGAACAATTTGACCCAGATCCATTTATGGATATGTTAAATAAATGGGGCTTACCATGGAAAGAAAACTTTAATCCAGTCATGGTCCCAGAAGATGAAAATTAATCAAGAACTAAAAACACCTTATTACTTACTTGATGAAGCAAAGCTCATCAAGAACCTAGAAATCATCAAAACCATTAAAGAACGCTCAGGTGCAAAAGTATTACTTGCCCAAAAAGCATTTTCAAACTTCTACTTTTATCCTTTAATGTCTAAATACTTAGATGGCACAACAGCAAGCGGTCTTTATGAAGCAAGATTAGGCTATGAACACTTTAAGGGTGAGGTGCATGTGTATGCACCTGCATATAAAGATGAAGATTTTAAAGATATCTTAAACTATGCTGATCACATCGTCTTTAATTCAATTACTCAGTTAAATCGTTTTAAAGATATTGCAACAGCACATGGTAAAACGATAGGATTAAGAATCAACCCAGAAATCTCAACTCAAGATCCAGCACACCAAATGTATGATCCATCATCTCCGACATCTCGTATGGGCACAAGACTTATCAATTTTGATCCTGCAATTATTAAAGATATTTCAGGTCTACATTTTCACACCCTTTGTCAACAAAACGCAGATGCACTTGAAATCACACTAAAAGGTGTCGAAGAGAAATTTGGAAAATACTTACATGACTTAAAATGGATAAACTTTGGTGGTGGTCATCACTTAACAAGAGATGACTACGATATTGATCTTTTAGTTAAACTGATCAAACACTTTAAAGAAACATATGATTTAGAAGTTTATTTAGAACCAGGTGAAGGTGTGGTCTTAAATGCAGGATATCTTGTCGCGCAAGTCTTAGATATCGTAACAAATGACATGAATATTGCAATTTTAGATACTTCTGCGACATGTCACATGCCAGATGTCATTGAAATGCCATTTATGCCACCTGTAACAGACGCAATTTTAAAAAGTGATTACCAATACCGTCTATCCGGATATACTTGTCTAACGGGCGATAATATTGGTGAATACTATTTTGAAAAACCACTTAACATTGGTGATCATATCGTCTTTGAAGATATGGCGTTATACACCATGGTTAAAAACAATACATTTAATGGTATTCCATTACCATGGATTTACGTAAGAAAAACTGATGGCACAGATGAACTGATTAAGTCATTTGGGTATTTAGATTTTAAAAACAAACTTTCGTGAGGTGAACCATGAAAAAATATAAAGTCGCAAAATTTGGTGGTACTTCACTAGCTACACCTGAAGCATTAAAAGAAGTTTTATCCATCATTAAATCTGATGAAGAAAGAAAATATATTGTCGTATCTGCACCTGGCAAAAGATTTAAAGAAGATATTAAGGTCACAGATCTTTTATATCAGCTTGCTGATGAAATCATCATCGGCCAAAAAGTAGATACATTTGAACAAATCAAACAAAGATATTTATCACTTACTGAAGGTTTTAACTTATCATTTTCTCTAAATGATCTTTTAGATCATGTCTTAGCTGAAATGATTAAGGAAGAAACTGTTGAGTTTATTGTCTCAAGAGGTGAATATATCACTGCAATCATCGTTGCGGATCTTTTAGGATATACGTTTGCTGATGCGAAAGACTTAGTCCGTTTTAGAGGATCAAAAGTTGATTATGTCCAAACTCAAAAGATCGCAAGAAAATATTTAAAAGATAAAGAAAATATTGTCATTCCAGGATTTTATGGATCAACGATTAAAGGTGATTATAAACTATTATCTAGAGGTGGTGCCGATGTCACAGGTGCTTTAATCTCTTCTGCTGTTCATGCAAAGATGTATGAAAACTGGACGGATCAAGATGGCTTTTTAATGTGTGATCCAAGAATTGTTGAAGATCCACATTTAATTGATGTCATGTCTTATAAAGAACTTAGAGCCTTATCATTTATGGGTGCTTCTGTCATTCATAGTGATACCTTTTATCCTGTTGCAAAAGCAGGGATTCCTATCAACGCAAGAAATACGTTTAACAGGGAGGCTAAAGGCACATTCATCTATGATTATGTACCTGCAAGTAAAGGCAGACATGTCGTTACAGGTATTGCAGGATTAAATGATTTTACTTTAGTTGTCATAGAAAAACACTTAATGGATGAAACCAGTGGATTTGATAGAAAAGTACTATTGATTTGTGAAAAGTTCGATATCCAAGTGGAACATTTCCCTAGTGGAACTGATACATTTTCACTCATGATTGAATCTAAATACTTAAAAGATGGAAAACTTGAGATGTTAGTTGCTCAAATTAAAAAACTATTAAAGCCAGATACCATTGAAGTTCATGAAAATATCTCATTAATCTCAATTGTTGGTAGAAACCTAATGGCAAACAAATATAACATGTTAAAACTATTTAGTGCTTTAGTCAATACGAACATCACACTTAGAATGATTGATTATGGTTCCAATGGAACCAATATCGTCATTGGTGTTGATGATATCGATTATGAATATGCCATTAATGCAGTTTATAATGAATTTGAAAGAGATGATGAATAACATGAAAAAAATCAATTTAGCCATTGTAGGTGCAACCGGTGTTGTTGGTCAAAAGTTTTTAGAAGTGATTGATGAGAGAAAAATCCCATTTGATAACTTATACCTATTCGCATCTAAAAAAAGTACTGGGAAAGAAATCATCTTTCAAGGCAAGACTTATACTGTTATTGAACTCAATGAAGCAAACATTAAAGCTTATGATATCGATTTTGCATTATTTAGTGCTGGTGGTTCTACTGCTTTAACTTACGCACCAATTTTTGCAAAACAAAAAACAATCGTTATCGATAACTCAAGTGCTTTTAGAATGGATCAAGATGTGCCTTTAGTTGTGCCTGAGGTTAATGCTGATCAAGCATTTAAGCATAACTACGTCATCGCAAACCCAAACTGTTCAACCATTCAAGCAGCTTTAGTCTTAAAACCTCTTCATGACCATTATGGATTAAAGAGAGTTGTAATGTCTACATACCAAGCAGTAAGTGGTGCTGGTATTGAAGGTATTCATGATTTAGAAAACGAACTAGAAACAGGACATACAAAAAAGTTCCCCTATCAAATTCATCATAATGTGATTCCTCAAATTGATGTCTTCTTAGAAGACGGCAATACAAAAGAGGAAGAAAAAATGATGAGTGAAATGAAAAAGATATTAGATTTACCTCACTTGAAAATCACCGCAACCGCAGTGAGAGTCCCAGTTGTTCATGGACATAGTGAAAGTATCAATATAGAATTTAACAATGCATTTGTATTACCAAACATTTATAACATCTTAGAAGATGCACCTGGCGTTATTTTATACGATAACCCAAGTGAACTTAAATATCCAATGCCAATACTTGCGGTAGGAAAAGATGAAGTTTTTGTTGGAAGAATCAGAACTGACAAATCAGTAGATTATGGTATCAACTGTTTTGTGGTTGCAGATAACATCAGAAAAGGTGCAGCAACCAATGCAGTTCAGATTTTAGAATTATTTCTTTAATATCAAAAAAAGACTTAAAATCGGTTTTGATTTTAAGTCTTTTTATTATGTATAAATTGTTGATTGACTTTCATATAAAAGAATAACCAATAAAATGCGCTTGTAAACATTATTCTTTGTAATATACCTAATACTTCAGGGAAAAACATCATACCCAAAGAAATTAAGGTTGCAACCAAACCAACAGTAAATCCAAAATACCTCTGCTTTTTTTGATGCATAAATCCATGACCAAAAGCTAATAAAACAAAACTAAATCCCGTTGTAGTTGCAAACACCGAATGCAATTGATCTTCAAATAGATTTCCTTCAAACATTTCATTAATAGGTGCATGTCTAAAAAAAGCTGCACCAATCAAACTAAGACCAAAAATAATTCCGATAGTTTGATGAAATCTTGATTTCGTCTTTATAGCAATATACATAGAAGTTGATCCAAGTAAAATGAATATTATATTCATCACCCATGCATTGGGCGATCCTTGAGCTGCGAGATGACTTGTCGTATGCTCGATGATTGAATAACCATTAAAACTAAACAAAGGCAAAAGCATAAAACCCAAAATCATCACAATATATAAAGATACTTTAAAAAACTTCATGCAATCACACCTTTATTCATTTAAACCAATATATTTCATGACATAATCATAACTAAAATCAATGGTTCGTTCAAAATGTGCTTGTTCAATCAATAGCTGATATACATGTTCAAAATAGAGTTCTTTCTCTAAATAATAATCTAAGGAATATGGTGTTTCTAAGCCAAATCTAGACATACTTAAGATATCATCAGGTACAGATCCATAGATCCCTTCATATGCATAATAAACATAATCGCCTTCAGTAACTTCAAGTCTCACGAGTATATCATCAATCAATATTTCATTTTCATCATATAGATGATATTGAGGGGTGATTTGATCTGTTGTTGCTTCTTCAATATAACTCCATCCATCAAGTGCATTTAAGTTAATCCAAAATCTGCCATAGTTGACATTAAGCTCAGCAAGCTTAATGTTTCCATCATATACTTCGTAACTTATTAGTCTTGAATCACCATCATGGCTAACACCCCAATAAAACTCTTGGGTCTGACCGTTATAAAATTTTATTTCATAACTATCACCATCAATATGAGTTACATGGATTCTACTACCACTTATAAAATTAACATTAGAATAATACATATTCCCGGTCTCATCACCTAAATGACAATACTCGCATGCATATGAGGTTTCCCCTTCTCCTTCAATGAGTGTTGTTTTTTTAATATACTCATAAGTGACTTGATCAACATCTTTGACCGAATGTGTGTATTCAAAAACTTTATCGTCAAACTCATTGGTATAAAAATACATTTTTTCCAAATGTACTGAAAAATTATTAACAGTACCCCTATATTCAATATATGCTTGATTGTCATCAACATAATATAGAAGGTAATCTAATTCATCACCATCATAACACTTTACACCTTCTTTGATATCTTTACAATACATATCTTGAAAGGAAGAATGCCAAGATTCATATAAATAATAATATAGATTAGATCCTTCTATCAGATAACTTCTATTATCAGTTAGTTCATAATTAATCATATCTTCTTTATATATTTTTCCTGTCTGATCATATAAGATGTAATCGTTAAGGTGTTGGATACTTCCCATCCATCGAGGATAAGTTGTTCCTAAATGTTGTTCATATGCATTGTGTATAAAAGAATCGTATTCATGAACAACTTCCCATAAAACACTAATATCATCGCTTTTCTTGTTCTCAAAAAAATCATTTGCAAGATTTTCATTAGAACAGCTTGATAGCATAAATATGCTTAAAAGCATAATCAGTAAACATATTTTTTTCATTATATTCCCCTATTTTATGTGTTTTTCTATAGTATAGCACAATTTATTTAATAAAAAGCACCTCTGTCAACATTTGTCAAAAATTTGCATTATTATAAAAAAGTGTTATACTATAGTTAGACCCCTCCCATGGTGGGGTAAAGGAGGATTTATTATGTACGATCAAAACCAACACAACCCAAGGCATATCAATAGAAAAAAAGTGAATCAGTTACTTAAAACTGGTAAAGGACAAATAGAAGGTATTTTAAGAATGTATGAAGAAGACAGGTATTGCGTTGATATTTCAAAACAGATACTTTCTGTAATTGCATTACTTCAAAATGCCAACGCACTCATATTAAACGATCACATTCACACCTGCGTTACAGAAGCTATTATGGAAGAAAAAGGCAAAGAAAAAATAGATGAAATTACAGCAATACTTGTAAAATACTTAAGATAATAATAAAACAAGGAGGATTTATTATGAACTCAGATCAACATAAACATCACAATCATATGGATCATGATCATCATCACAACCATCATGATCATCAAAAGGATCAATCAAATCACGCAAATCACGAGCATCACCATGATCACCATGACCACCATCAGATGATGGTGACGGATTTTAGAAAAAGGTTTTTCTTCTCTTTAATATTACTTATACCTATTTTAATCTTATCTCCAATGATTCAAGGCTTTCTAAATATTGATTTACGCTTTACTGGAGATATTTATATATTACTTGTTTTAAGTACACTACTTTTCATTTATGGTGGCAAACCCTTCTTTAAAGGTACCATCGATGAAATGAAAGAAAAAGCACCATCAATGATGTCACTCATTGGTTTAGCAATAAGTGTTGCATATTTCTATAGTGCTTATGCAATCTTATTCAACGTGGGGCAAGATTTCTTCTGGGAACTTGCATCCTTAATCTCGATCATGTTGCTTGGACATTGGATTGAAATGAAATCAGTTTTAGGTGCCTCAAAAGCTTTAGAAGAACTATTAAAACTCATGCCTGAAGAAGCGCATGTAATTGATGAAGAAGGTAATATTAGTGATATACCAACACAATCAGTAAAAGTTGGTATGCATTTACTTGTAAGACCGGGAGAAAAAGTACCCATTGATGGTAAAATCATCAAAGGTAAATCATCCATCAATGAATCCATGCTAACTGGCGAATCCATGCCCGTTGAGAAATCCGAAGGTGATGAACTCATTGGGGGATCGATTAATGCAGAAGGTTCACTTACATATGAAGTGACACGTATTGGTGAAGAAACATTTTTATCTCAAGTCATTAAACTTGTTAGAGATGCTCAATCAACACGTTCTAAAACACAAAGAATCGCAGATGTTGCAGCTAAGTATTTATTCTATGTTGCTTTAATCGGTGGTATTACAACTTTTATCGTTTGGATGTTACTTGGTAAAGATATTGGTTATGCTATGGAACGTGCAGTTACAGTTGTTATCATTGCATGTCCACATGCTTTAGGTTTAGCAACACCTTTAGTTACAGCTGTGTCATCTAGTATTGGTGCAAAACATGGACTTCTTATTAGAAATAGAGCTAATTTTGAAAATGCTCATAAAATAGATACTATCGTATTTGATAAGACTGGAACACTGACTAAAGGTGAGTTTGGTATATCTAGAATTGTTGCTAAAGACATCGATGAAAAAGCACTTCTATCATTAGCTTATGCTGTTGAAAATGAATCTGAACATCCTATAGCTCAAGCGATTGTTAAAGAAGCCAAAGAAAAAAATATTAAATTGAAAAAAGCATCAGATATTAAAGCGATCCCTGGCAAAGGGTTAACAGGAAAATTAGAGCAATCAACCATTGATATTGTGAGTCCTGGATATCTTAAAGAGAAAAAAATATCTTATGATCAAAATGCTTATGAAAAATTAGCATCAGAAGGAAATACCGTGGTATTTGTTCTTAAAGATCAAGCACTTGTTGGATATATCGCATTAAGTGATATCATTAGAGAAACATCAAAAGATGCTGTTGAATTATTAAAGAAAATGAATATTCAGTCTTTTATGTTAACGGGTGATAATCAAAAAGTTGCTGATAAAGTCGCAAAAGAAATTGGAATCACTGATGTACTTGCTGAAGTATTGCCAGAACAAAAATCAGAAAAAATAGAGTCTTTAACACATGAAGGCAGACTGGTTGCAATGACTGGTGATGGCATCAATGATGCACCAGCACTTGCAAAAGCGCATTTAGGTATCGCTGTTGGAGCAGGTACAGATGTTGCTATTGAAACAGCAGACGTTATCTTAGTTAAGAGTAACCCAATGGATGTTGTCAATATCATTAAGCTATCTAAATCAACATATAAAAAGATGATCCAAAACTTGATATGGGCAACTGGTTATAACATTATAGCAATGCCATTGGCTGCGGGTGTTTTAAGCTCTATTGGAATTGTTTTAAGTCCTGCAATAGGCGCAATTCTCATGTCATTAAGTACAGTTATAGTTGCTATCAACGCAAGACTCTTAAAACTCTAATATAAAGAAAAAAATAAAAGCGGGTATAGATTAACCCGCTTTTTTCGTGTACTTATTAAAATTTAATCATCAATCGTTGTTAAATACTCTGCTTGATAACCAGCATGAGTGATCGCATCTAAAAATACTTTTTCATTAGGATGTTTTTCTTCTGTTAAAACTTTTGCGATATGTGTTGTTAAATCAATATCTACATGAATAGCATCCTCTGCCTTAAGTGCACTTGTAATTCTATTAATACATCCTACGCAGTGTATATCACCTATACGATAAATTAGTGTTGCCATACATTTACCTCCTCGTTTTACCCCCTCCCATAGGGGGTATACATTTTTACTATATCAAATCATACCACAGATGTCAAATCAACATCATCTAAATAATATATATGTCTGATTTCATCTTTATTTTCAACATAAACTGCAATATACGTATCACTTGATAAAATGAGATCATTGACTGTTGTTACAAATCCATTGTCGTTAAGTGTATTAGGGTATTTAGGTTCAATGTCGTTTGGATAAAAACCAAAACGATAAGAACGACTGATTAAATCTGTACAATAAAACTTATTTGAGGTATCAGTAATAAACATGAAATTATATAACGATCTATTCTCTAAATGTGTTTGAGCATACGAAATTGTATCATTAAGTATAGTCTCAGTTATATCTTTAACACGTAAAACAGCAAATTTATCTCTATAATAAGTTCCATATGAAGCAAAAGACTGATCAGACTCATTTCGGTAATCAGGTAACATCCAATAATTAGTTGATGATTTTTTCACTCCAACTGAAAAATCATGAGTTCCATCCGATGGATCTTTAATGATATCAAATATCTTTTCATCATTCTTAGGAAATCCTACTGCTTCAATAAACGTATTTTCTCCATCATTTAAAGCTGCATGCCCTCCTACAAAAAAAGTGATCGCTTGATGAACTCCAAACACATATGGGAAGGGTGAGTCCTGAGTTACAAATATATCTCCTTTTTGACCAAGAAATGGTTCTTTTTTATTTGTGTAAAAAACACTTCTTTGATCTTCAACTTCATAAAGCTGATCTCTAGCAATTGGATGATACATTCTTTTTTCAACTGCACCATTAGTAAAAGTTATAGTTATTTCTTCACTGATCTCAGCACGACTTTTAAACGCATCAACTAATCTTTTTACTTTAAGATGTTTGTCTAAAGCAGCTAAAAAAACAATCACTATACTACCAAAGATGATCAAAAGGATTATTTTTGTTGTTTTTCTTTTCATGCATAACACCTCTTATTATATTTTACTTAAAAATTGTGAATGAATAATGAATAGCGTTGGGTAGTGCACTGAAATACAAAAAAACACATAAATCTTATGATTCATGTGTTTTTGATTCATGAATATGGCTGATGATTGATTAATCACGCATCATTTCATTTTCATGATGTCTTGTTTTTTTTCATCTCATATAAAGCAAGATCTGCTTGCTTTAAAACCACTGAAATACTTTGATCTAAATTCACTCTTCTTGAAGTTCCATATGAGAATCCAATACACTTACCATTATTATGTGCTTTTACATAAGTTTCTATAAATGAAACAATATTTTTAACATCATAATCTTTCTCATTTTCTACAATTAAAATAAACTCATCTCCACCAAGCCTAATCGCAGTTGTATGTTCCTGTGTCTTTGAGACTTCTTTTAAACTATTTGCAAAACACTTAAGCAGATCATCACCTGCATCGTGTCCAAAATGATCATTTGTTCTTTTCAAACCATCTAAATCAAAAATTAATACACCATACATATCGTTCTTATGATTTAAAACGCGTTTATAATCTTCAAAATAATTTCTATTATATAGATCTGTCATCATATCATGATATAAGACATAATTAAGTTCATTCATTAAAGCTTGATGATCTGTTTCATCATAATACAAATACAACTTTCCAGAATATTTAAATAATGGTAGGTTAATTTTTTCTTCTTTCATATGTAGATATATTTTATCTGGTTGATATGCTTTATCAATCGACTTTGAATCTTGATAAATAACAGCTTTTTGATCCATGATAGCTTTGATTTCATCAAAAGATTTATGTTTTAAGTCATCTAGTTCAAATTTTTCTTTTAACTCATCCGATGCATTAACAACCATATCATTAATATCAACAATCAAATACATCTCACGATAATGATCTAAAATAAACTGATTGTTATTTAATTGAGATATTAAGTTAAGATCTCTTATGATAAAAATCATATATAAAGCAGTCATAAAAATCAGAAACACAGATAATGTTGGATCAATGGTAAATTGGACGACTGTCAAATGAGTAATATTGACAATCACACCAAAAATAAAACATGTTGTTATTAAAAACAATGGTAAGAAGTCTTTGTTTTTTCTAAATCTATCTAAGAAATATGTAAACAACTTCATAAAAACATAAGCCAATAATGAATATGCGATGATGGTATGTATATAGAATATAATGCCTACAGGAGCATTATTAAATATACTTACTGTAATTCCATCTTGAAATCTTAATTGGATAAATGCTTGATGCATATTGTTTGTTAGTGCCAATACAGCATCAATACTCCATAAAATAAACAAAGTCCAACTTAAGATTTTCTTGTTTTTTATGTTTAAATAATCATGGACTGCTAAAAGTAATAATACAACAAGCCCAAAAACAATTGGATATACAATTAAAGAGGCATAATAAAGAAATATTTCATTTGATAATACCAGTTTGAGTCCCATCAAAATTGTCCATATCAACAATGATATGTTGATATATAGGAATTTGATATATTTTTTATACTTAAAATATAAGTCTATTCTAAAAAAAGGTAAGAATGCAAATAAAACTAATAAGATATATATGAACCAAATATAGTCTTTCAAGGTCCTCATCTCCTTACTCATGTATGTAACATATGAAAGTATCTATATTATACTCATTTACTTCATCTTTGAAAAATAATTTAATAAGATTTAATGAAATCTTAATAAAATCAAAGAAAAAACCTATCAAATCATAGGTTTTTTAGTTAAAGATATTTATATATGTTTTCATCTATACGTCTTGTAAGTGATACCGTATATGGTTTAAAATACTTCTTCCAAAAGTGGTTTGCTTCTGGATTGATGGACTCATAATCGACACCTAAGAAATGATACTGATGATTTTTTGTCCATGTATTAATATATCTAAGCAATTCGCTTCCAATCATTTGATCTCTATAATTAGGATCCACATAAGCTCCTGTAATATTCATCATGCTTGCTGCATGTGAGATGACAGATTCCCCTGTCTCTTCTATTCTCATATATCCTACTGGAATCTTATTTAAATACGCACCAAATATATATCTATATTGACCGTTTAACCATGATAGTAAATCTGCTTTAGGATCTTCATCTGCATTTGGCATAAATAGTGGCGACCTTCTATAGGAAAGATTGTGTTTATGATGTAGGTCAAATAGATCATCAATATCATTTTCTTTTATTTCTTTAATAATGATATTATTGTTTGTCATTTTCATATCATCTAAATGTCTAATACCATCGACACAACGCATACCAAAACCATTTTCAAACCAAAACTGTTTTAACTTTTCATCATGAGCAAACATGGTGATTGCGATGGAAAAAATCTTATTTTTCGTCCAATATAAGGCTGCATGTTCAAAGAGTAATTGATAAATCATCTTTTGCTTTTCTATAATAGATCCATGCCCATGAAGTGGCACAACCACACCTAAATCTTCACCAAATAAAGGTCCTGTTTCAAACCCAATGAGATATCCAATCAAATGGTTATCTAATGTGACTGCAAAACCACTATGATGATCAAGCATATGCGTTAATCTTAGTTTTGTTTCTTCTTTGATATCATCAAATGAAACAAAACTCTCATGTGCATGTTGTTCTCTTATATAATTTTGTTTAAAAATGAAAAGCATGTCATCTAAATCATTAATATTTAGTTTTCTAAGCTTAAACAGATCCTTTTTCACTTAGTTACCTGCACTTTCATAGGTTTTAAGTCCATACTTCCAAAAACGGTATGCAACAAACATACTCACTAACGCAACAACTAAAGCTTGTATGGTTATAGTTAGTGGGTCATATAAACCTAATAAATACGCACTTGGAAAATATGAAGTAAACGCAAATGGTATCACGTTTCTTAATACAAACTGAAATGCTTTTGGATAGATACTTAAAGGTTGTTTCGTAAAATCTGCGATGTCATAAAATATAACCATAATACTACTTGAGTTTTTAATCCAGAAAGCCAGTGTTGCAGTTAACAGTTTTATAGATGTGTAAATGACTGCGCCAGATATAATTAAAAGTGGAATGACGATTAAATCATATAACGCAAATGTTATAGATAGTTGTGGAACGATATAAATCAGCAATCCAACACCTACGATGAGTTCGCCAAATGCTTCAATTTGGAATCTTTCTGAAACGATCGAATATAATACATTTAAAGGTTTAAGTAAGTATTTATCAAACTCACCTCTAATAATATATCTTGGAATTAACCAAATATTATCAGTGAGTAAGTGATCAATACCTCTAGGAATTTGAAACATTGCATAAATCAATATCAGTTCTTCATATGTCCAACCATTAATCGCATTAATATGTTGGAAAATCAAATATAAAAATAGCAATCCACTCACTTGAATAAATACAAAAGATAAGATACCTATAAGAAAATCTACACGATATTCAATAAGTCTTTTTAGATGTTGAGATACAAAATACTTATATATGGTTAAATGTCTTTTCATCTCTAACCTCCTAAAACAACAAGTCTATGTACTGCTTTCTTCCAAAAGAAGATTGCGATGACATAAAGGATACCTATCCACATCAATTGAAACAATAATGCATTTAAGATATCTGTATTTGTCTCATAGTTACCCATAAAAATTCTTACTGGAACATAAAGACCTTGCATGAATGGTAAAAATAAAGCAATTTGATATAACCATTCTGGAAAAAAATGTAGTGGGATAATCACACCACTAAAAATACCTTCAATCGCTCTTCTTAATTGAAAGATACCAAAACTATTAATGGTTAAGAAAATGATCAGTCCAAAGATATAACCGATAAAAAATCTAATCGTAAATGCGAAAATAATAGAGCATATAAACGCAAGGATGACGGGTAATGTCAATGTCACTTCTAGATCCACAAAAAATGCGACGATGATCAGTGTGACAACCAGTGGAATCACAAAGAAAACAATACTATTAACGATATCACCTAATGATTTAAAAAATAGTTGTGTTCTATAATTAATAGGTTTGATCAAGTTCATCGCAATCGCACCACTTCTAATATCATCACTGATATATTCACTTGGCATGACAAAGGTTAAACTTGAAACAACCCTTACCAATAAAACATAAGTAATCATTCCTAAAAATGAATATCCATTAATGATTTCATTTGGTGAATTATCATAAATAGCTTTCCAAATGAAATATTGTAACACCAAAAACATGAATTCCATGAGCACCCAAACAATGGCGTGCGCACGATAATTCACGAATTCTTGCATCTGAGCCTTTGAAAACGGCAAATACTTCTTAAAAAAACTATGCATAATGACCCTTTTCATAGATATTTCTTACGATGTCTTCAATGGATGTCTCAGAAATATTGATATCAGTGACAAATGCATGTTTCATCACATAGTGTGTAATCTCAGATACGGATATTTTATTTTTATTAAATTGTACACTTATTTTATTGAGTTCTCTACTTACTTTTAAATCTTCTTCACTTAACTTATATTTTTCTTTGAAATCTAAAGTTACATCTTCTTTAATTTCAAATTCAACTTGTCTCATAAATCCAAAATCTTTTTTAATTTTATCGATTGAACCATCATAAATGATTGTTCCTTCATCAATAATCATGATGCGTTTACATAATTCTTCGATATCATCTAAATCATGTGTCGTTAAAATAACGGTTGTTTGAAATTTTTGGTTCATCAGTTTAATCGCATCTCTCATTTTTTGTTTTGCGACTACATCTAAACCTACTGTTGGTTCATCTAAAAATAGAACCTTAGGATTATGTAGTAAACTCGCTGCAATATCTGCTCTCATGCGTTGCCCTAAAGATAAAGTTCTAACTGGACTTTTAATAAAACTATCTATATCTAGTACTTCATTAAAAAATGCCATACGCTCTTTATAATCTTGATCACTAACATTATAGATTTCTTTTAAAATACCATAAGTCTCAATTAAAGGTAAATCCCACCAAAGTTGTGTTCTTTGACCAAAAACAACGCCTATATTATAAGCATTTTTTATTCTGTCTTTTTTTGGATTATTACCATCAACAATCACTTCTCCACTTGATGGTGTTAAAATACCTGCTAGCATTTTAATGGTTGTAGATTTACCAGCACCATTAGCACCGATATAGCCTACAATTTCACCCTTATCAATTCTAAATGAGATATTGTCAACAGCTTTTTTCTCAACTTTCTTAGCCTTAAAAAAGGTTTTTAACATCCCTTTAAGACCCACACCTTTTTCGTATTTAATAAATGTTTTACTTAAATTTTTCGCTTCAATCATATGTTTCACCCGCTTTTTATCACCGCTATTATATCATAGCTATAGATATGAAAATATCTATTTTTTATATTTTTTATGATTTTTTTATATGTTGATTATTTTTTTATCCGAAGATAAAGAAAAACACATGCATATCATCATGTGTTTTGTATATTAAAACTTGAATGTCTCTTTAATCTTTAAAGCAACCTCTTCTGGGCTTAAATGCTCATTATTAATCTTGATATAGTTTTTAAAAGGCATCTCGCCATCATATGAGTTAAGCCTGTATTTTGCATCTTCTCGTAGAATTCTTTGTCTAGAGATTTCTGTATCTCTTTTTGATTTTTTATGCGCTAGACGATTTGGGGTAACATTTCGTTTTAATCTTTCATCTTGTGAAGCTTCTAGTTCCACATAAAATACTTCTCCACCATGTGATTCAAACAAATCATGATATTTCTTTATGAATAACCATTCTTCTTCAAAATCCAACGCCCACATAAATGTAAAAATGAGACCTTCTTGATCTGTTTTAACAAACTCTTCAAAAATGACATCTCTAAGTCTTCCGATTGCATCTGTTTGAAAACTTCCAAACAAATCCAATACCATCTCTATAGTCATGTGATTGTGGAAAAGTTTTAATCCAGTGATTTTTGTTAGTTCTTGGCCAACAGTCATTTTGCCAACTGAACCTGGACCAAAAATGATGATTAATTTCATAGAAACACCTCATATCATATATATCATATTATCATGTTTTTAAATTTTATTACATTTATTATAAAAATACATTATAATTAAAGAAAACACATAAAGGGGAATTATGGAAGCTTATAACATTGCAATTATTGGATTAGGTCATATTGCTGCTAGTTATAAATATGCATTAGAAAACATCAGTCATTTAAAATTAATTGCAGTATGTGATATCAACCATTATGCACTCTCGAAAAGTTTATATAAAAAGTATCCGTTTTATTTAGCCTATCTTGAGATGATTAAACATGAAGATATTGATATAGCAATTGTTGCTACACCTCCAGCAAATCATGCTGAAATTGCTTTAAATCTATTAAAAAATGGTATACATGTTATTCTTGAAAAGCCTGCAACACTATATCTTGATGACTTAAATAATCTTATATCATATGCTAAATACAAAAATCTATATTTTACTACAATGTTCCATTGGCAATATGCAAATGAAGTATTATTTGTGAAACAAAAGTACAATGACTTAAGTTCCTTTATCTCTATAAAAACAGAAATATATGATCCAAATACAACCACAAATAATGCGATAAGAAAAGAAAAAGTATCATTAGAAGGCGCATGGATCGATAGTGGTGTTAATGCTATAAGTATGTACAGTATATTATTTGATTTATCTTCGTTTGAACTCGCTAAAAGTATTCATTTTATTGATAAAATACATCATCAACCATACTATGCACATCATACGTTTAAAAATGCTAATCGAGATATAGATTTGGTGATAAATTGGAGAAAAAATAAGAATTATAAAAAAACAATCATTACATTACCAAACAAAGTTATTAAAATTATTCACCATTTAGAAGAGGTTTATGAAAATAATGTACTAGTATATAAATCAAATACAATTGATCGCATCTCAAATCATTATTACAATTTTTTTAATCATTTAGACATCAATCATTCAAACAGTGATCAAAATATAATGATTCACAAAAAGCTTTACATGGGGGTAAAACATGATTAACATGATAAAAGTTTTCTTTAAGAGATTATTTTCTGGTGTGGTAAAAAAGCACTTATTATTAACAATACTAGCATTTTTAGTAGCATTAGGTTTTGCACTTTACTCTAATGAGTATGTTACCCAAGTACTATCTGCATTTGTAGGTTTTGTTGTTGGTAAAGCGTTGATTTCTCTTAGTATAACAATCTACTACTCTAGAGAAGATCAAAGAAAAGCTATTAGAGATTATGATAGTTTAGCTTCTTTTTATGATGAAAAACTCTACGGAAACAAGTATATTTTGTTCCAAAATAATAAAAAGATAAAGTTTTTTTATAATGAATTATATGTTCATTATCCAAAAAATACTTTAAAAATAGTTGATGATCCAAAAAAAAGATTTGTTTTACCTAATGTGATTCTTCCTTACTATGCTGATTTAATGCAAGCACATAAAGCAAGTTTTACAAAAAATGCACTAACCATTAGACTTGATAATTTAGTACCGACTGAACAAGGGGCAACTATTTTCACTAGTAGAACAACATATTTTGATCATCTTGTTTTAAATAGAGCTATTGATTATCCTGTTAAAGATGTGCTTAGTGTAAGACGTTTATTTGAATACAATAATCAATTAACTCCTTTAAAAAAATCACAACTTGCTAATCAAATAGGTGTAAATGCAATCATACTATTTAATGATGGTTATACAATATTCCCTAGACGAAGTTTCACAGCAACAGTAGCAAAAAATAGAATAACTTCGTCACTAGCAATTAGATTAAATACTATAGATCCTTTTAGTAATTTAACTGATCAACTCATTAAGAACGATTTTATTGAACAAATGAAGTGTAGATTACACTTTCCAGATAGTTACTTTGATGATGAAAGTCAAATAGAGGTTGTTCTCTTGGGTATAGGAAGAGATCTAGTTGAAGGTGGAAAACCTCAATTCTATTATGTTATTCACATGCATGGATTATCAAGTGATGATTACACGATTAACCTCGTTGATTGTATAAAACAAAAAAGAAAAGATAGACTTACTCAAATTGACTATGATAGAAAACTTTATATATCAAAATTTACCAATTTAGATATAACTACTGATGGAACATTCAAATTCAAGACGAGAATATATAATAAAAGAAAGAAAGCACTCTATGAGAAAAAATCTTTTATTCGTGTTAAATCGGAGTTATCATTTATTTATAATTTGTGGCATTATTACAAACTAAACGATCCTAATAGAGTTCAAGTTTTTAATGATATTGATAAAAATTAATTGAGCTATATGAAAAGATACTTGATGAAACTATTTTTCTATTCAATTTAAAAATGAAAACAAAAAAAGAGGTGAGCACATGAAAAAAATCATATGCAGTGGGGAACTCTTAATCGATTTCATCCCAAAAGAAACAGGAAGAAAAATAAAAGATATTGATTATTTTATCAAAAAACCGGGTGGGGCACCTGCTAATGTTTGTGTCCAAGCAGCTAAACTAGGTGCACCAGCCAAATTTATTGGACAAGTAGGAAAAGATGGTTTTGGTGATTTCTTAAAACATGCACTTGAAACAAACCATGTCGATGTTTCTGATTTATATCAGACCGACGCAGCAAATACTGCATTAGCTTTTGTTACGTTAACAAATGAAGGCGAAAGAGACTTTGTGTTTTATAGAAATGGCAGTGCGGATCAAATTCTAAATCAAACTCAAGTCTCACATATTGATGTTTCAAATAGCATCTTTCATTTTGGATCTTTATCCTTAGATGATTTTCCATTAAAAGATGCGATGAGAGCTTTACTTGTGCAATGCAAAGTAAATAATTGCTTAGTTAGTTATGATCCTAATATAAGAGTATCTTTATTTAAAGATCTCAGATTATATCAAAAAGTGATTATAGACTTTATGGCTTACACAGACATCTTAAAAGTATCCGATGATGAAATCTTATTCATCACTAAAAAAGATAATGAGTTTGATGCGATCAATTATCTGTTCAACCTAGGGATTAAATGCTTAATCATCACACGTGGAAAAGATGGCGTCACTTATATTGATAAAAAAAGAACACTTCATCAAAAAGGATTTAAAGTTAAGGTTAAGGACACAACAGGTGCTGGAGATGCTTGGATTGGTTCATTTTTAGCTCAAATTGCATCCACCTCTGATCTTGAGGAACTCTCAGATGAAAAGCTTATAGACATCTTGACATACGCAAATGCTGCAGCTGCTCTTACAACAACAAATATAGGTGCAATTTCTGCATTACCTAATCATAAACAAGTCTTATCGTTTTTAAACAAACATAAATAAAAAAAGATTAGGTTTTCACCCAATCTCTAATGGACTAAGATTTAATGCTTAGTCTTTTTTTATGATATCTAATAAATCACTAAATGTTTCAAGTCTAACATCTGTTAATTCACTATCTTTAGCATTACCATATCCAATAGCTAGCATACCAGCATTTTTAGCTGCTTGAATGCCAGAATCTGCATCTTCTATCACACAACATGTTTCAGGATTTAATCCTAATTTTTCAGCTGCTTTTAAAAAGACTTCTGGATCAGGTTTTGATTTCTCAATATTTGTGCCATCGCTAATCGCATCAAAAAAATCAATTAACCCAATGTTTTTTAAGATGCGTTTTGCATTTCTACTTGATGAGCCAATCGCAAGTTTAAACCCTCTAGCTTTCAGTTCATCTAATGTATCTTTTATCTCTTTATCTAAATCCTCTTCTGTTAACTCATCTAAAAACGATTGATAATATGTATTTTTTATGTCTGCCATCATTTCTTTTTGTTCATAAGAATATGATGCTTTATTATAATCTATAATTGTATTTAAACTATCCATTCTAGAAATACCTCTTAACTTATGATTAAGCATTTCATCAAATGATAAGTGAAATTGACTCGCCATTTTTTCCCACGCAAGATAATGGTAATGATCGGTATGAATGATCACACCATCTAAATCAAAGATAATTCCTTTCATGATTTCAATCCTTTCATTTACTTTATGTTCAGTATACCACTTATAGAGTTTTGAATAAACTCATATGTTTATTTCAATAATCTTTCAATTACAAACATTAAATCTGATTTTCATAAAATCTACTTGTTAAGCCTTTTTTTATATGTTAAAATAAGTTAAACAATACAAAGGATGGAAAATTTAGGTATGAAAAAACTAACATTATTGCTTGCTGTTTTTATGTTTGCATTTGCGTTATCTGGATGTCAAGCAAAAGCAAAAGAATTTTCGGGAGCTGGGATTACAATCACATTAGATGAATCATTCGTTGAAAAAGATGTCATTCAAGCACCATTTTATTTAGAATCTTACGATTACATGTTTACAGGTATGAGAGAAGGTATCAGTGAACTATCAGGTTATAGTATCTATGATCTTGAAGATTATATCAATGCGGTATTAAATAATAATGGTCATAGAGATTCTACTGTTGAATCCGTACTTGATGACGAAGATAATGTGCTTTATTATTATGCATATTACACAGCAACTGTTGAAGATATGGAATTTGGTTATATGCTAATCGCTATGCAAGGTGATTCACATTATTACACAATGAACTTCGGTTGTCTAGAAAGTAAACTTGAAAGCAGTAAAGATAAATTCATGGATTGGGCAGAAACTATTAAAATCGATTAATTAAGACAAAAAAGGATATGTGATCTACATATCCTTTTTGTTTTGATTAGCCTTTATTTAATCTGTATGCGCTTCTTATGTTCGACAACTTCCGCTTTTGGAGCTTTAACACTTAAAATACCATCTTTAAGTGTAGCTTCAATCTTATCAGCATCTAGATCACCTAAATTAAGTGTACGATGCATTGAACATTGTCTTCTTTCTTTGTGAATATAGTTTTTCTTTTCTTCTTCTTTAGATTCTTCATGTTCAATTGAAATATCTAATAATCCATCATGATAATCTAAATGGATATCTTCTTTTTTGACACCTGGCATATCAGCTTCAATCATATAAGCCTGATCTTCTTCTCTAATATCTACTTTAAAAGTGTCATAGCGAAGATTTCTAATTGGGAAGAAGTCATCTCCAAAGAAATCATCAATCATTTCACTAAATGGGTCTTTACCCTTACGGCTAACCACATTGCGGTTGAATGGCGTTACTCCAAACATAACTATACCTCCTTTTATATTTGGCACTCTAACGTCTTAAGTGCCATTTCACTTATATTATAACTCTAATTTTTCTTGTTGTCAACTATTTAAAATCAAAAAAATAACGTTTATGAATGTCATAAACGTTAATGATTTTTACTTCTTTTTTCTTGTGTATCTTGTAGCTTGATCAAACGGTTGAAAACCCATGTTAATATAGACATCTCTATTAGATCCAACAAAAACTTCTTTAGCTCCATCAGCTCTTACTGCTTCAATTGCTTTATATATACAAGCTCTAGCTAAATACTTTCTTCTGTGTTCAGGAACGGTTGCAACCGGCTCTACTAAAGCTGATTTGGATCCTTTTTTATACCATAAATTAACAAATGATACGAATCTTCCATGATATCTAGCAACATAAGTATAATCTTTATTATAATGTGGTGAAGATGTTAAGTGTCTTCTTTCTTCTAAAACTTTATCACTATAATCGACATCATCTCCATGATTAAATCCTCTATGCAATGCATAATTGATTTGATCTAATCTATAATCTTCAGATAATGGTATAATTTCATAACCTTTTGTATCTGGAATATCAAAATCAATTCTAGAAAATTTAGTCACTGGATCTATCCAATCAGTTTTTTCAAATCCATGACTCTTAAGTATTTCAATCATCTGTTGGTCTTCTGGAATGATTAGATCTTTATCTGGATGATTTTTAACAAACTCTTCTACCATTTGTTTTTTTAGGTCCAACAAATCTTCATAGATTGCAAAATACATATCCTTAGGATCATCTTCAAATAGTAATATCCCCTTAATATCGCCATCTCTTTGAAACAATAAAATGTTATCTAACTCAGATGCTTCAAAAGAGGATCTAGCAAACATCCATTCAAATCTAGACCAGTGCATAAATGTATATTCGTATTTGTTATTAAATTTATTAAGGAACTCAACTACTCTAAAAAAATCTTTAGTATATCCTTTATCTTTAGGATAGTGATAAATATCATACATATAAATACCTCCTATGCTTATCATAAATATTATAACATAGAGGATAAAACAAAAGGCAGAGCTTTTATTTTAACTCTACCTTTTGTGCATCTTTTGGTCTTTTTAACACTTCTTTAATAAATACTTTTGTAATTTTTGGATCATATTGCTTTCCTGCACCTTTAATGAGTTCCTCAATTGCTTCATCTTTAGTCATTTTAGATCGATAAACCCTATTTGTTGTCATCGCATCATAACTATCCGCTAAAGATATAATTCTAGAAAACAATGGAACATCATCAGCTGAAATACCCCGAGGATACCCTTTGCCATCCCACCTTTCATGATGAGTTAATGCATATTCAGCAAGTCTAGAATAATCATCTGCAGCTCTTAGAATTTGATAACCTATTTCAGTATGTGTCTTCATCACTTCAAACTCTTCTGTTGTCAGTGGTCCTGGTTTATCTAAAATTGCATCTGGTATCGCAATTTTTCCAATATCGTGATAAAGACCAGCGAGTTTCAACTCATCTAAAGATTCATCTTTTACTCCTAATGCCAGTCCAGTGACATAACAAAGCATGCTAACTTTTTCAGAATGTATACGTTCATCCTTATATTTATCTGTTAAGGTCTTATAAATTGCTCTAATAGCTTGATTTCTGACACTCATGCTTTCTGTAACTTTATGTCTATACATATTGTTTTCTGCTTCTCTTAAGACATCATTAATGTTGTGCCCTTCTTCACAGATGATATGATATCCAACTGAAATTGATAATGCAATATCTCTAATCATGATTGAGCTAATCATGCGTCTTAGATCATGTTTGAGTTGTTCTATCTCATTAGTTTCTTTTTTTGTTAAAATAACGGCAAACTCATCGCCACCAATTCTTGAAACAAATTCATTTTTAAAAACTTTTCTAAATGCATTTGCTACTTCTATAAGTGCTTCATCACCAACTTGATGTCCAAATGCATCGTTTAAGATTTTCAATCCATTTAAATCCATCATCATGACAGTAATCGGAAATTCTTTATTACCATTCAATTCTCTAAACTTATTAATAAAGATACGCCTATTATAAAGATCTGTCAAATAATCATGTTGATTAATATACTCAACTTCTCTTTGACGCTTCATATACTCTGTGACATCTCTTGAAATTAAAACAGATCCAATGACATCATGGTTTTGATCATAGATTGGAGATATAGATGTTTCAAAATAATAATCTTTATACTTCCAATCAAACATATCATTTATTTCTTTATGTGTTTCATCATTAACTTTTTCGTTCTTAAAAAGCTCATGTTCAAACGCTTGAATGTGTTTATGCATTAAGTCATCTGCCTTAAGGTCGATTTTATTCAAGCCAGAGCCGGATGCATAAACAATGTATCCATTTAAATCCAAATGAATAATAAAATCTTGAGTTGAGTTAATTAAGTATCTGAAACGTTGATTTTCTAAGAATAATTGATCGGCTTTATCCTTTGCTTCATTAAAGTAACTTTCAGAACTATCTAATGCATCATTAACCGTCATTCTAATTTCATCTAGGACGTCATTTGAACCTTTTTCTATTCGATATCCAATATTGTTTTTTACATCAATTTTGGATAAATCTATAATCAATTGATTAACAGGTTTAAATATGCGTGTGAAATTCATCCATAAATAAGTTAATGTAATAAATACTACCATAAAGTAAACAATGATGAAATAGTTCATAAACTGATTTTTGGTTTGTTCATACTCTTCTGATGGCATAAAAATCAAAATCTTGTATTCATCGTCTAAAACACGTTGCCATAAAACAGAGCCTTCTTGATTTCCTAAAACAACATTTTCATGTACAGAAGCTTGATTTATATCATCAAAGGATATGTTTAACTCAGCAATATTTATCAGCTCGCTATCAAAGATTAACCGATCAGGATGAGCAACAACTTGATCATTTCCGTCAACAATCAGCGCAAACCCTGTTTCCCCAACACTTTTATTTTCAAAATATAGCCTAATGGTTTCTATATCTATATCTACAGCTAAAACACCGATAAAGACTTGATTACTATCGTAAACTGGAGTTGCAACTGTTGATATGAGTTTATCTTGTGTAGCATTTAAAAATACATGTGTAATAATGGTTTTATTTTCAGCGACTGCTAGTTGATACCAAGGTCTAGTTGTCAAATCGAATCCAGGACCTGGAACAAATCCACTGGAATTAATCATTTGATTATCTGGAGTCCCTAGGTACATTGATTCAAGCCATGGGTCTTCTTCATCTATTTCTATCATATAATCCAAAAGACCATCCGTACCATTGACAGTAATGTAATTTGACACATGATTAAGTGCAATGAAAAAATCATCATAAAAATGATGTACATCTGCGGAGACAACATCCATTTCAAGTGATACTAATTCTTCTTGTCTTGTCCTGATGGTGATTGAAGCAAATATATAGATTGCGAAAAACAAAAAAGCCGACAGAATCAAAAATATTATAGATATATAAAACTGTCGATGCGCAAAAACTTTCATATTCTCACCTTTGGTTTCATTTTAGCACTTACTTATATGAAAAGATATTGATACGCGTTATTGTAATAAAAACTTAATATTTATGAAATATTGACAGGTTTAAAATTAAATGCTAAGATATAAATAATACAGATAATACAGATTGGAAGTGACTTTATGTCAGATCCTAGAATTGATGTTTTTATGCGCATCAAGAATCATTTTAAATCACTTATAGAAAAAGGGGCTTATCTAGAAGGTGAGTCTTTACCTAGTGTAAGACAAGCTGCAATGGATTTGGGTGTTAATCCAAATACAGTTTCCAAAGCTTATCAAGCACTTGCAGATGATAACATCATTGAAATCCTTCCAAAAAAAGGAGCTTATGTTAAAAAATATGAAATTAGTGATAATCATTTAATAGACGCATTAAAACACCTGCTTGACGAACTAAAACAAAAAAGAAGTTCAGAAGAAATAATTAAAATCATAAAAACATACTTAGGGGGTAACATCCATGATTGAAGTAAAAAGCATTTACAAGAGCTTTGATGAACACCTTGTATTAAAACAACTCAATCTAATATTAGAAAAAGGAACTATTTTTGGACTCATTGGCATTAACGGTGCAGGAAAGTCAACATTTTTAAGACTGATTATGGGTGTATTAAAACCCGATCAAGGTGATATAAAAATTGATGGTAAATCTGTTTTATTTCATGATGATGTTAAAAAGAACTTATTTTATCTTTCAGATCAACCCCCATTCAATCATCAAATGACTTTTAAAGATTTAGCAGATTTATATAAAGTCTTCTACCCATTTGAAGAAGATACATTTATATCTATACTTGCGATGTTTGGATTAAACATGCACCAAAACTTATCTCAAATTTCTAAAGGAATGAAAAGACAAGGTTATATTGCTTTAGCTTTCTCTTCTGGTGCAAAATATTTATTATTAGATGAAGTTTTTGATGGGCTTGATCCAGCAGCAAGACTAAAGTTCAAACAACTGATGATTAAAGATGAACATAAAGATAAAATCATTATCGTGACCAGTCATTCCCTTAGAGAACTAGAAGACATATGTGATTCTTTTGGGATGATTGATGAGGGTCATTTCAAACGCTTTGGTGAACTTGATTTTGAATTAAATAAACTCAAAAAATATCAAATCATTCTCAATGATCAAAAAGAAATAAAAACTAATAAATCGCTATCTAAAGCACTTTACCACAACCAAAATGGTCGGATATTAACTCTAGTGATCGATCATAATCAATCCTTAGATGATTATATTTCCAAAGATAGTTATCATGTAGCAGATGAACTACCTATTTCATTTGAAGAATACTTTATGATCACTCAAAAAGGAGACCAATCATGAAACCATATTTAAATTACCTCATTCATAAAAAATGGCTTCAAACCTTAGTGATGGCAATCATCCCTACGCTCATCATGGTGTTCATATTATCTTCAACCGGTTTTAGAAGATTTACAAGTGGTGGATATAAAGATCCTGATGAACTGCTAGTCTCTATCATTTTTATGATGATCGTCATGATTGTCATTGTCATCTTTAGGTTCTCATCTCTTAGAAACCCTAAAGAGGTTGATCTATATTATGCACTACCGATGTCTAGACAAAAACTATTTTTAACCCATTTCGTTTATGGCTTATTACAAATAGTGTTCGTATGGACCGTTCTATATTTTTCTTCTTTTTTGACACTCACTTTACTCACACAAGGTGGCTATCAAGAAGGTTGGTTATTCCTTATTTACTTTATTGTATTATTTTATTTAGTAGTCTTATATAGTGTCTATACATTTATCTTCTTAAGAGCGAACACCATTTTTGATGGTATTGCGTTTATCATTCTATTTCAAATCTTATTTTTGTTTGTTTCGCTTCTTTTTACAGGAAGACTATTCATGTATGAACCCGTATTTAATGAACCATTTTTCTTAAATCCATATTTTTCTGTCAGTGGATTATCGATATATCTTGCTCGCCTATCTAATGGTATTGAAAGTTATCAACATTCAAGATTTATCTTAAGTGTTCCTTATATCATCATCAACAGTGTTATATATTTACTTTTAGCAGGACTATTAAGTTATTATCAATACCGTCATGTAGATGAAATGAGAACCGAAAATATCGGACAGCTAAGTAGTAGTAAACTCGGATATAGGTTTTATATACCAGCTATACTGATTACCTCTATTCCTAACATTTTCTTTTTAGGATCTGGTATAACCTATGTACTGATCATCATTTTAATCTCTGCAGGATTTATCGGATCTTTTATCTATAAAAGAGGACTTAAAATCACATGGGTTGATGCTGGTTATGTACTTATTCCAACTTTGGTAGGCATGATGTTAGGTCTTTTAATGAATGGATTACACTAAGAAAAAAGAGTTTGAACGTTTTGTTCAAACTCTCTTTTTATTATTTATCTTCTTTCCACTTTTTATAAGCATCTATTTTTGAAGCTTTATGCGCTAAATCCTTAATTTCAATATTCAAAAGTTTTTGGTCATATGGATGTAAATCATTGATGTTTGTATCTTTCATGATGTATAAGAAGAAATTCCATATCGCTTCTTTCATCATATAATCACTATCACTAGATATTCTTGATAAAGCTTTGATGATTGCTGCTAAGACTTTTAAATCTTTATGTCCATATAAATAGATTTGTGAAAAATGGTCATAAAGTAAATCTTCAAAACTAATGGTTCGAAGTTTTAATCTAGGCTCATCTTCTTCATCTTTATAAACCAAACTGTCAAAACCATCAGATAGCTTCATTAAAATAAACCCTAATTGATCAATACAGTTCATCGCAGTCACTGGATCATTAACTCCAGGTGATAACGCACGAACAGCAATTTCAATTAGTTTTTGTGTCTTATTTAAATACTCTTCATGATTTTGAGGTTCTTTTCCAATCACAAAGAACTCTTTTAATTTTTCTTCATCTAAATCAAAACTCTTCTTTTTCCCTTTATATTCAAAGATGATATCATCTTCAAATATATGTTCATTAAAAGGAATAGATACTGATAAGTATGCGTCTTCTTCTTTTAAAAACGCAAGTAATTTATCATAATTTAAATCTACGAAATACCCTGAGACAGGTGAATGAAACTCATCTGTATCTTTGATTTCAAAATCGATATCTTTAAGCAAAGTGATTCTAGGATTTTCATCGATATTCTTTTTATACGCTTCAATCTTTTTAACTGAATCTTTAACGAGTTCATCCATATAGACGTTGACTCTGACAGCTTTGGATACATATTGGATATAATACGCAAATATAGCGAGTCCTAAAGCGAAAAATATCATCATCATAAGGGTTGTTACTGAATAAATGTATAACTCATTTCTATTGATTTGCATCAAGCTTAATAATGTATAACCACTCATGCCTATGAAAAACGCTAATACGTTAACAGGTACTTTTCTTTGGAGAAAATCACTTAATGTTCTAGGTGAAAACTGACCACTATAAAGCGTCATTACAACTAAAATAGAAGAAAATGTAATCGTAATGATGGTGATGATTGCACCAATCGCCATCACAGCTAAAGTTTCTGTAAACTCTTTTGAAAAACTTAACGCATTTGAAAAACTTGAATTTTGGATATTGATATCGATGTAGTAACCCGCAAAAGCTAGTCCAATAAACAAAATAATATAAAGTACAAACTTCACATACATTTTTTCTAATTGTATTTTAATGTATTTCAAAATGACTCACCTCTTTACTTCATTATACATCAATGTTACATAAATTTAAGGCTACTTACTTTTATGCTTCTGCCAAGACAGGATCATAAACCTCATCTGATTCCTGATTATTTTTATAATTGGGATATGCTTCATGAGTATACAACCAAATCAAAACTAGAAAAAATAAACCCTTGATCAAAGACAATGAAAATCCAAGATATGCCATAAGTGAACTATCACTTGGCAAAATTAGACTCTTAATAGGATAGCTTGTTACTATTACTAATAGCAAATAGATGAACAACATCCATTTAAATTTAATATTTTTGATGATTAAAAACACCACAAATCCTAGATTGAAAACTAAGAATATAATCATTAATACAGCGACAATCTTATTATAAGTAGTATAAATTTGAATTAATAACTCATAATTATTCGAGGCTGAAATTAAAGGTGCAATCAAATTAAATATATACATTAATATATTAAACATGAAATTCACCCATATAAACCAAAAATAAAGTTTCAACACAATAGATAGCCCTACAAGTTTTTTTAAATAATAGTAAGTGATGAGAGCTGCAATGAGAGCAAGAATTATTCCATCAATGCTCATCAAACTGTTTATTCTATTAATTGATGCCCAATATTGAAACGCTTCTATATGCTCATTGATACCCATCATAAGAACCAACTGAGATTGTAATCCTATATATAAAGAGATGGTTGACATTATAAATAATATCACTTGAAAAACAAATACATTTTTTGATAAGTAATTAGGTTTTCCTACATCAAATGAAATCATCTCATCATAATGGTTTTTTTCATAGATTGTAAAAATCAAATACTCAATTGAGATCATTACAAATGAAAGAGCTACAACTAATAAATAAGCTAAAGATATGTCATCATTTACCTGTATACCTGTCGCGAATCTTGTCGTTAAATATATAACAACAAACATCAGTAAAAGATATATGATATTAACTGCTATATGCTTATAATATGTTTTCTTATCATATTCAATGTATTTATAGTTCGCATATAGTTTTTTCTTTTTCAATAAAACAACTGTCACAATAAACCCAATGAGTATTAAACTATTTGTAATATAGATGCTAACTTGTAAGCGTGAAAAATTTGTAAGCACTTGATAAAAATGCACCCATAACCCACCTATAACTAAAAAAACATAACCAATTTTATAAGTTTGACTCATCTGATTTTCAATACGTTCATCAATGTCATTAGATCTAAGCACACCTATAATAGCAAATGTGATTAAAGTGACAACTAATACAAAAATCTCAACATAAAAATATGAGAATTGATTGAGCTTTAATAATAGTTTTAAAAGTGTTAATATTAATGTTGCAATAAAAACATAAATGAACACAAATCCTTTAATCTGATTCATTTCTCTTATAATCCGTTCATCTTTCATTTGTTTCTTCCTCCCAAAATAACTCGTTTAATGTTGTATGAAGAGCTTTACATATCGCTATACAAAGTTTTAAAGATGGATTATATTTTTCTTTTTCTATCAATATAATGGTTTGTCTAGACACACCGATTTGTTTTGCAAGATCTTCTTGAGATAATCCAAGCAATACTCTTTTTGACTTCATTTTATAATTCATATGCAACACCTCTTTAACATAAATTATATATTATATATGACTAAATGTAAACTATATATTACATTTTATGCGTAAAAAAACATCTATTGATCTACAATAAATGTTTAAAATATGCTTCTGGATGATTCAAAAAATGTTTAAGTTTGTTGACTTGCTCAATTTCATCATAAGAAACTTCAAGTATCCTTTGATTTGTTAAATGCATGATATGCGCATCTGGAATAGCCATAATCACTGGTGAGTGAGTTGCAATAATGATTTGACTGTTCATGTTTACGGCTTCATTGATTAAATAGATCAATGCTAATTGATTTTGAAAGGATAATGGTGTTTCTGGTTCATCAAGTAAAATCAACTGATTAGGTCTCATCCTTGATTTAAAAAACGATAAGTATGCTTCACCGTGAGATGCATATCTTAAATCCTTTTCATATAAAGCTTTTAGCTCAGCTAATGTTCTTTTATGGGGTGAGGATGCTTGTGCTTTCGCAAACGCAGATTTATCCTTATACGTCTCTTCAATATCTTTTAAGTATTGATTAGCACTTTGTATCTCTTTTTCAATCTCGTAGATATAGGTTGTAAAGTCTTCAGAAGAAAAATAGAAACCTCTGGGTTTACTTAACTTATATCTTACTTCACTTTTTACATGATGCAATGGTTTTAAAGGTTCTCCAATTTGAAACAACCCTAAATCTTCTTTGATCAATTCTAATAAAGTAGATTTACCACTACCATTATCCCCGATAAAGATTGTAATTGGTTTTTTAAATGTAATCTCTTGATTAAAAATCGGTACATGAAATGGATAAGATTGACTTGATGCTTCGTTTTTAAATGTAATGCTTTTCAGATGAATCATTTCTTTTTATCCTTATCTCTAATATTCAGTAAAACAGATGATGCCATTGCACCAACAAATGCTAAAAATGTAAACATCGCCATGATAAAAAAGATGACAGGACCCCAACTTTCAGCTAAAATAGCCATAATCATAAACAATATACCCAACAAAGCTAAAAGAATGGGTAGCGCAAATATAAGTTTTTTACTGATCTTTGATAAAAACCAGCTAATTGGAAGACTGATCACAAATGATAAAATGATGAAACCACCAAATTTAAAAATATCAGCGTTTACTAAAATATCAACCATCATATTCACCTCTATCTCAAGTATATGCTTAAAAATTAATATTTTCAATCATAAAAAAAGCCTAAGTGACAAACTTAGGCTTTTAATCAAAATTTAATTATGCAATAGTAAGTGCATAAACAGCTGTATTCGCTAATGTAATCAATGTGAAGAACATTGTATTAAAGAATGCTGCTGTCCAGATGTTACCAGTTTTTTGTGAGATTCTTCTCATTAAAATACCCGCAACTGTTAATGTAGGTACTAAACCAACACATAAGATTGAACTTAATGAGAATGCTGGATAAGCCGCGACACCAGTTGTATATAATACACCATATTGATACACTAAGAAAATAATAACAGGTCCTACAAGTAAGAATGCTGCAAGAACATCAGCCATCCAACCCTTCATACCTTTTGTATTAACAAATACTGTAATACTAGCTGCAAAATAATACACAAAGAATAAAGGTATATATTTAAGTGCTGCAACAAATTGTCTACCATTAAAGATTTGAATTGCATAAGTGTAGAATCTAAAATCAGTTAAGAAGATCCAACCGATGATTGCTACAAATAGTAACACAACAGTAACCATTGCTACTGCAGTTAAGAAACTTGCTCCAACTTGTTTATAAGAAGCTTTTAATCCATAAGGATTTTCGACTACTTCACCAGCATTTAGTGCTGGTGCTGCAATAAATACAACAAGTAGAATTAAACCTGCACTACCAATTGCCCAATAAACAATGGTATTTACTGAAGGTGCACTCCAGAAAATAGTACTGGTAATAATGGTTGTGTGTGTTAGTAACCATCTAAATGCTAAAGCAACTAAAATAACAACTAAACCGCCAAAAGTGAATTTTTGAGCAACTTTAAATTGTTCTTCTTGTTTATTAAACATAGCAACTAACCAAACACTTAGAACGACTAATACAACAGCACCCATGATGTAATACATTGCTTTAGCAAGATTTGCTAAATCAGCAGAACGATCCATGAGTCTAGTTAAATAGAATACTGCAAGCAGTGTCGCAATCGTAATTACAACAAACTTCATACCCTTCTTTTCTTTAGAAAGCTTAACTACTTCGACTTCAAGAGGTTTGCCGTCTGCATAAACTTTGTTAAATACAGGTAGTGAAGATATTAATCCAAATACTGGAATAATCATCATAAATAATGCAACTAATCCAATACCAGTAAATGCTTCTTTTAACCACCAAACTTGTCCTGTTGAACCAGTTTGAATGTCATAATCAGCAAGTGTACCTAAATTATATAAATCTAATTGGTAAGTGAAAGCTTCTTCGAAGAACTCGATCATGTTTTCACCTGTTTCTAAAGACCAAGTGTTTTGTGGATGCGTTTCATCAGGCGTATAAATAACTCTTTGTCCGCCATCCATATCATAAAATACACCTGCTTCTGCTTCACCTTCTACAGTTCTTCCTAAGAATGCTAAACCTACTGAATCTTCAGTGAAATCTTTATATCTTACAGACCCCTCAGCGCCAGAATCATTATCAAAGAAAAATTGATCATAATGAGCTGCAATCATACCACTTGAACGTGTTTGGAAATACGTTTCAATTGCTGGTGTAAAAACATATCTGAAATCTGCACCTACAGGAAGTGATGCTGCAATCATTCGATATCCAGAAACTGCAAATTGCATTTCATCGAAGATGACTGCATAAATAGATGAGAACCCTCCCATTGAGTGACCACTCACACCAATCATTGCATTTCCATCATCATCTTTTAGCACATAATCTTGATCATACATGTAAGTTACTGCATCATACACAGAATTTACATAAAAATTAAATGCAGCTGGTGTATCCCATTCAGAATCACCATGATCATATTGATCAAATGCTAATACTACATACCCACGTCTTGATAATTCGATTGCTCCAATTTCTTGCATTTCAGCATTATTCAAATACCCGTGAGTCAATACTACAGCAGGTGCTGGATTATTATCATCAACGCCTCTTGGCATATATAGATAACCAGATAATTCACCTCGCTCTGTTTCAAAACTGATCTTATCAACATTCACACCGAAAAACGAGTTGTTTACAAGTGATGCTCCCAAACTTGCCGCAAGTGCTACAATCAATAAGATAATTAGCCATCTAACAGATTTAGATAACTTTTTTAACATATTAATCTCCCTTTCTCCTATTTATTTTTATAAAATAAAAAGCGAAGCAAAATAACATTGTATTTTTGCTTCGCTCTATTTCTCTTTTCGTTAACTTGACCTACAAAGTTATGTTATCACTATTTTATTTGATTGTCAATATGTTTTTATGATGCGATATCACATAACTTAATAATTTAATCTAATGTCATTTAAACTTTTATCATTTTAAGAATCTGATTATAAAAATCTTTGTTTACTTCAAAATGATTATTTAAAAAATATAAAATATTTTTTGCAGAAAGTTGATTATGATTAATCCCTAGTCTCATGGATTTTAATAACTCGTCTTGCTTAGGGAATCTAGCTTCAATTCTTCTTTCAAACACATACGGATCAACTTCAAATTTTTCCTCATCAAAAACTTTTGGGAAAAGTTCAATGGAAAGACCATATGCATAACTTTGAATAAAAGACATTGCTGATGATTTTTCTCCTCTTAAGTCTCGTAACAATCCAATATATAAATTTGTAAGAGCTTCATTGACATTAAAGTTCACATCGACTTCTCTTAGTTTAGGTTCAAATTTTGGTTTAATGAGTTCCAAATCAAAGTCATCCTTTTGATAAAAAACTTTACCACCTGTAAATCGTGCAGTTTTTATTTCTTCTTCATCAAAAATCGCGAATTCTGCAAAAATACCATCATGATACATTGCTTTATAGCCATCTTTTGTATTTTGGAATGTATAAACTAATGGTTCTGCTTCTAACCAATCAAGTTTATCCATAAATCTTTTTTTATGACCAGTTTCAACAATCAGAAAAAAATCAATATCAGAAAAATTATCAAGTCTATCATGACTTGAAATACTGCCTAATCCTAATAAGCATCTTACTTCTTTAATTTTTGCAACATGAGCTGCAAGTTGTTCCATTCGATTAAGTACTTTATTCATTGTCCCACCTCTGATTATATTATACACGTTGATATGATCAAAAAAAAGAGGACATGTCCTCTCAGGCTGTAGACAAAGTACCGTATCTGAGGATATGGTATTTTTTTAAAAATTATTATAAAATATGAATATGAAGATCAGTTTGGTCACTTGTAGCATAGACTACTAAAAATCGGTGTAGATAGAAC
>Ga0207832_100101_pt1 | contig 69441 bp, 56 predicted proteins | sample TtanPargueraPR_3_FD_187743 | JGI IMG/M metagenome (GOLD analysis project Ga0207832, IMG submission 187743) | Aerobic enrichment media microbial communities from Bioluminiscent Bay, La Parguera, Puerto Rico - Tt and P1 (4) (SPAdes) | ecosystem: Environmental > Aquatic > Marine > Unclassified ...
GGAGGTTTCTGGCCGGAGGATCCGGGTGCAGAATTGATCGATTCCGATCAGGATGGAATACCCGATTACCTGGATATCGATTCGGATAACGACGGAATCCTGGATAATATCGAAGGACAGGATGAACATAATTACATCGAGCCTGACGGTTGGCGCGACGATAATAATAACGGTTGGGACGATCGTTACGACAACGAAGAGGGTGGATTCCCATTCGACCTCAACCTGTCAGATTTCGATGGCGACGGCGTACCTGATTATCTCGATTCCGACTCGGATAACGACCACGTACTCGACTTTATTGAGGGAAGTGACGATAATGCCGACGGTATTCCGGATTACATCCGTTTCTACAGCGATCTCGATCGCGATGGGCTGGATGATGCTTACGACTGGATAGATGGCTGGGGTATCCCGGATCTGATCGATAACGAAACGGGAAGTATAGCGCCGCTGCAAGACTTCGATGGCGATGGCTGGCGTGACTGGCGTGATGTGAACGATGAAGATGACGAATACCTGACTCAGAATGAGGATATCAACGGTGACGGTGATTACAGTAATGATGACCTCGACCTTGATGGTCATCCGGAATACCTGGATACAGAACTCGAATGTGAACTCTTCATTCCGGAAGGTTTCTCACCGAACGATGACGGTGTCCACGATTTCTTCCAGATCCTGTGTATCTATCCGCGCTACCCGGATGCGAAGTTGATGATCTTTAACCGAAATGGTAACCTGCTATGGGAAAAAGAACACTATGGCAACTACGATTACTGGGGCTGGAATGACGCCTGGTGGTGGGGTACCTCCGATAATAAACTCACCATCGGAAGATCGGGCGGATTACCGGCAGGTAACTACATCTATGTGCTGCTGCTGAACGACGGCCTTGGAGGTGTCCGCAACGGAACCGTTATGATCGCTTATTAGTCATTTCGGTGTGAATGTACTGGAACGAAGTCACGAAATCGGAATGCTGCTCCGGGCTGGCAACAAATCAGGAATGAAATTTGTTTCTCTTTCCGGGAATGTAAAAATCAAATGCATGCGCTCTATACTTTTTCTCTTTAGTTGCCTGTGGGTTATTTCTTCTGTGGCACAAGATCCCGTTGACTTTTTTCAAAGTGAAAAAACGATCCCGTTCCAGAAGGTGTATCTCCATACCGACCGCGAATTTTATTTTATTGGTGACACCCTGTGGTTTGCAGCCTATGTGCTTGATGCCAAAACACACCGGGCAATACCTGCTGATTGTAATCTGTACATCGATTTAATCAATGCAGAAGGGGAGGTGGTGTGCAATAATCTATTCGAAGTATTTCGCGGACATTCTGCGGGCTCCCTGGGGCTGGCCGATGATCAGATCGATGAAGGTAACTATTTATTGAGAGCCTACACGGATTACCTGAAACCATTTGGTGACGAAATGTTTTTCACCAAAACGATACACGTCCTTCAGGTAAAAAACAGTTATGGCCTGGAAGAAGCCGAAAACGAGACAACCGCGAAAAGCATTACGGTTAATTTGTTCCCTGAAGGAGGTTTTTTAATTGAAAACAGAATCAATCAGCTTGCATACAAGGTTACCGATCAGGATGGAATGGCCGTGAACGCCAAAGGCTCTCTGATAGATGGTTCAGGAAACATTGTGCTGCATTTCGAAACCATGTACAGTGGAATGGGAAAGTTTTTGTTCGTCCCCCGGCCAGGCGAAAAATACAGCATCAAACTGGAAGGATTTGAGGCAAGCTTTGAGCTGCCTGAGCCAAGAAACAGCGGTACGAAACTGATGCTTGCCCGGCAGACCGGTGAATTTATAAATTTTAATATTCTTGCGCACCGAAATGAGGTCAATCAAATTTATTCCATCGCTGTTTTGCATCGTGGAGAAGGAATTGCTCTGGTAAGGGTCAATTCAAACGATTTGGAGAAAATGATACAAATAGACACGAAATACTTGCTTTCCGGGATCAACAGGTTTGTGCTGCTAAACGAAGCTATGGAGCCACTTTCTGAACGATTGGTTTTCAAGGATTCAAACGACTTGCAAAAGGTTGATATAAAACTGAATGCTCAAAATTATGCGACACGAGCGAAAGTAGAATTAGCACTGCAAGTACCGGAACTGAAATTAAATGAGTTCACCCGGCTCTCACTGGCAGTGGTGAACGAAAATACTGAAAATGCTGCAGGTCGCTCACAGGATATGCGGTCTTATCTTTTAGCCGATTCAGAGCTAAAAGGTTACATACATGCGCCACTCGATTATTTCCGGGATGATGAAGAAGTAAGCTCCAAACAAAAACTGGATCTGCTGATGCTCACCCATGGTTGGCGGAACTATACCTGGAACAATCTGCGTGAAAAAGAGGTGGAATTTAAGCCGGAAAATAAATTTGGTTTGACAATAAGCGGAAAGGTGTATAAACCGAATAGCAAAAAAATCTTGCCGAATGCAGAAGTTTCATTAAGTCTTGGAGCTGAGAACCAGGGATTCATCAGCTTTACCAATGCTGATTTAAATGGCTACTACGAATTCAGTAACTTGCACTTTTACGATACGGCCCTGGTGATTGTGCAAGGAAAAAATCAACGTGATAAAGCAAACACGATCACGACAATAAATGACCAGCCGGAACCGTCTTTGCCAGGAGAATCGGTCAGAAAACACCTGAAAGCTCAATCGGAACTTCCGGTTGCGGCCTACCGCATGAAGTACCTGAATGAACTTGCCCTGGATGAATTTGATCCGGACAGGAGAACCAGGTTGCTCAAACCGGTGGATATTGTCGGAACGAAACCGGAAGAGGAGAAGGATAAGCATTTCAGGATTTATGGAACACCTGACAACTCGATCAAAGTGGATGAAAATAGTTACCACTATTCGAATATATTTCAGTTTCTGGTAGGAAGAGTCCCCGGAGTTCAGGTAGTAGGAGATAATGTAAGCATCAGGGGGATTAGTTCACTGATGGGATCGAATGAACCGCTTTACCTGCTTGACGGAGTTCCTGTTGATAAAGATTTTGTCTCGGTTTTATCGATGTTTGAGATTGATAAAATTGAAATTTTGAAAGGTACTAATGCCGCTATATATGGAATGCGCGGCGGAAATGGTGTCATTTCAATTTTTACACGAACAGCAAGCTCATCGCCTGATATACAGCGCTCCATACCCGGCACAATCATCAAACAGATCAAAGGTTTTTCAGCGTTTCGTGAGTTCTATTCACCTCAATATACGGCTGAAAACATCGAATCGCCTGCTCCCGATTACCGTACTACCTTGTATTGGAATCCGGCAGTGGAACTAAAAAGCTCGGGCGACACACTAACTTTTTTTACCTGCGATAACCTCTCTAAGTACAAAGTGATCATAGAAGGAATCACATCGGAAGGTCGGATTTGTCTTGGGGAAGCATCGTTTATCGTTGATCAATACCGCGAAGATTAACGGAGTGCCTGACCAATATCTGCAATCAGATCTTCTGAATTTTCAATGCCTACGGATAAACGCATCATGGATTTGCGGATTCCGGCTTCAGCACGCTCGGCTTCCGAAAACTCGGCGTAAATGGTCGATTCAGGATGAATGATCAGCGTTTTGTTGTCGTTCAGGTTGGTGGCTCTGCGAATGATCTTCAGCTTGTTCATAAAAGCATAACAGGCAGCTTTTGTTTCCAGGTCAAAACTCATGATGGTTCCGGGTACTCCGCCAAAGTATTTTTGAGCACAATCATAACCCGAGTCATTCTTTAATCCCGGGTAATCCACCCGTTTAACTTTGGGATGATGTTCGAGAAAATCACCCAATGCCATACAGTTCTGATAGCACCGCTCCACACGAAGTTCCAGGATGTCGAGCCCCTGTATTTGAAAACGTGCAGTTTGTGGTGCCATGCTCCCGCCCGTGTTCCGGTAAATATTCTTTTTGATTTTGGAGATCAGCGCATTTTTCTGAAATTTTTCGACATAGTTTGACAGATTCGGATTCAGCTTCCAGTCGTAACTCCCATGATCGATAATGGCCCCACCAAACGAAGTAGCTCCGCCTGAAATGTATTTGGTGGTGGAAACCACCTCGATGTCCACGCCAAAATCTTTGGCCCTGAATACATTGGGTGGTGTAATGGTACTGTCGGCTATAAGCAGAATATTATGTTTTTGTGCAAGTCCGGCCAGCATTTCAATGTCGGCAATTTCAAGTTGCGGATTGGTGACCGTTTCAAAATAAATGGCACGCGTGTTATGATTAATCAGTTTTTCAACTTCCGTTTCTTTTTTCAAATCAGAGAACCGGGTCTCCAGTCCGAACTCAGCCAGCGTATCCCGGAACAATGCATAGGTGTGTCCAAAAAGGCGTTTCCCTGCAATGATGTTGTCACCGGAACGGGTGATTGCCATAATCGTGTTGGATATGGCTGCCATTCCGGAACTTACCGCGATCACACCACGACTTTCCGTAAGCGCTTTTAGTTTTTGTTCAAAATATTCAACGGTTGGATTCGACGACCGCGAATAAACATGGGCAATGTATTCACCTTTAAAATTGGCTTCTATCTGTTCGGCCGAGTCAAATTCGAAAGCAACGGCTTCATACAACGGCATCTGTAAAGCGTTGTGCGGATCGTTTTTTACGTAAGGTACATTGAGCGCTTTTGTGGTAAATCCGGTTTTTGGCATTTTAATATTTTTTACGAAAACAATTGCAAAACATAAAAAGTTTTAGAAAGATACTTCGATTTGGTATAGTATTTGCTTATCATCTGCCAGTTTTAGATTAATAGTTAAACAGCATTTTTGAATGGATTAAACCATGGCGTCCCCCGTCATGGTTTTTAATTTTTCAAAAGAATACTAAGATAGTTCAGGAGCTAAGTTATTAATTTTAAGGATTGATATAGAAATCTTACAGAAGAGCTGAACCTTTCCGTTTCATGAATTGTAATTATATCAGGACATAGATTACTAATGTCGTGGTTTTATTTTTTCAATTAAAACCATTTATAGTAAAATCGACCATGGTGCCCCCGCACCATGGTTTTTTCGATTTATTGGACTTCCCTTAGTGTCAAGCCTTGAAAATCCGCCGAAAATAATTATATTGATTCTCGGCGTGTTTATTGGCTATTCCATATCTTTATAAAAAACAACAATGAAAAAATATCTACCAAAACTTGTGCAGGAGGATCCATGGCTGGAATCCTATTCGGGCGTTATTTCTGACAGAATGATCGTTGCGGAGCGAAAGGAAAAGGAATTGACTGGCGGAAAGACATTGAATGATTTTGCCTCGGGTTACCTCTATTTTGGTTTGCATAAAACACAAAACGGTTGGGTGATGCGCGAGTGGGCACCAAATGCCACACATATTTTTCTGGTGGGTACTTTCAACGACTGGCAGGAACAGACAGACTATTCTTTTCATCACCTGAACAATGGTGTTTGGGAGCTGGTATTGCCGGAAGATGCACTCAAACATAAGGATCTTTATGCGCTTCATGTGCATTGGGCAGTGGATCATGGTAAGCGCATTCCGGCCTGGGCAAAAAGGGTGGTACAGGACGAAGAATCAAAAATGTTCAATGCTCAGGTTTGGGATCCTGAAGAACGATTTCTGTGGCAATATCCTAATTTTGAACGCACAGAAGAACCACCACTGATTTATGAAGCACATGTGGGCATGGCGGGCGAGGAACCGAGGGTACATACTTACAGTGAATTCCGCGAACACATGTTGCCGCGAATCAGGGAAAACGGTTATAATACCATACAGTTAATGGCCATCCCGGAACATCCCTACTACGGTAGTTTTGGTTACCACGTTTCCAGTTTTTTTGCTGCTTCATCGCGATTTGGAACCCCTGACGAGCTCAGGCAACTTATTGATGAAGCACATGGCATGGGAATCGCAGTGATCATGGACCTGGTGCATTCGCATGCCGTTAAAAATGAGGTGGAAGGACTGGGCAAGTACGATGGTACACGCTTTCAATTTTTCCACGATGGTCCCAAAGGCGATCATCCGGCATGGGATTCGTACTGTTTTAATTACGGCAAAAACGAAGTATTACATTTCCTTTTGTCGAACATCAAATTCTGGATGGAGGAATACAAATTCGATGGTTTCCGATTCGACGGAGTGACCAGTATGTTGTATTTCAACCACGGACTGGAGATCGCGTTTACCAATTACGATGATTATTTCAATGCCAACGTCGACCACGAGGCCACCACATATTTCAAAATGGCCAATAAATTAATGAAACAGATCAATCCAAAATCGATCTCGGTAGCCGAAGACATGAGTGGTATGCCGGGCCTGGCATCACCCGTTGAATATGGCGGACTGGGGTTTGATTACCGGATGGCGATGGGAATGCCCGATTTCTGGATCAAGATCATCAAGGAAAAATCGGATGATGAGTGGGATGTCGGCGACATTTTTTACCAGCTCACTTCAAAACGAATGGAAGAAAAAGTGGTGAGTTATGCTGAATCACACGACCAGGCACTGGTAGGCGATAAAACGATTATTTTCCGGCTTCTCGACAAGGAAATGTATTTCAGCATGCGGAAAGACCAGCCCAATCTGATCGTTGATCGGGGCATTGCATTGCATAAAATGATCCGCCTGGCCACTGTTAGTACAGCCGGTGGAGCTTACCTGAATTTTATGGGTAATGAATTCGGACATCCTGAATGGATTGATTTTCCACGCGAGGGGAACAACTGGTCATACAGTCATGCCCGCAGGATATGGAGCATCGCCGATGACCCGGATTTGAAATTCCACTGGTTGTATGACTTTGATAAGGAAATGATCCGCCTGATTAGTGAACACAAAATTATTTCAGTGCCACCGGTTGACCTTGTACTTGAAAACAAACCGGATAAAGTGCTGGCCTATCATCGCGGATTGTTCCTGTTTGTCTTCAATTTCAATCCCGACAAATCCTTTTCCGATTATGGTATTCCGTTGGGAGCCGGGAAATATCGCATTGTACTGAACACTGACTCTGGACGTTTTGGCGGTTTCGACCGTATCGATGAGAACATTAGTTATTACACGCTGGCGGGGACAGGTGCTAACAGCCAGCATTACCTGAAATTGTATTTGCCGGCACGTACCGCGATGGTACTCAAAAAGGTCGATATTCCAAAAGTGAACTAAATGGATGAGGCAAAATTCCATACACTGGTGTCGATTCCCGAATATCCCTGGCTTACCGGTTATCGGAAACAGAACCTTTTTATGGGCTCGTGTTTTACCGAAAATGTTGGTCAGCGAATGGAAGGCCTGAAATATGCTGTCGATATCAATCCATTTGGAATTTTATACAATCCGGTGTCGGTAGCCAACGGTCTGCAAATTCTGCTTGATGCAAAATATTTTAAGGAGTCAGACCTGATAGAGTACAATGGGCTCTGGCATAGTTTTCACCATCATGGTCGTTTTTCTTCCGTTGATCCGGAAGAAGCACTTCACAAAATTAACGAACGTATCAATCGATCGGCTGAATTTCTTAAAAGCGCTGAATTTTTGTATATAACTTTTGGAACAGCATGGATTTACCGCTACCGGAAAACAGGTAAAACGGTTTCCAATTGTCATAAAATTCCGGCTGCAGAATTTACACGCGAACGCTTAACCATAGAACAGATCGTGGCGATCTACAACGAATTATTGCCAAAACTGTGGAAATTAAATTCCGGTTTGAAGGTAATTTTTACGGTCAGTCCGATCCGGCACTGGAAAGACGGTGCAATCGGGAATCAGCAGAGCAAAGCAACCTTGCTGCTTGCTGTTGAAGAAATCATCAAATTGTTTCCGGATGTTTGTGCTTATTTTCCTTCCTATGAAATTGTAATGGATGAACTGCGTGATTACCGATTTTATGCGGCCGATATGCTGCACCTCAATGCGGTTGCTGTTGATCACATTTGGCAAAAATTCGAAGAAACCCTGATCGATGCAGAAAGCAGGAACTTGTCGCTTAAAGTGCAGAAAATCAAGTATGCAATGGAGCATAAACCGATTAATCCTGCCTCTGGAGAATACCGTAAATTTCTTCAAAAAAACCATGCAAACATTGTCAATCTCGAAAATCAATATCCCTATCTTAACTTAAAGTTAGAAAAAGAACATTTTAAACAACGATTAGAGAATTTGGGAGAATGAGTTTCCCAAAATGATTAAAATCTTGTAATTTTAATGTGAAAGATTAAGTCTTTCTCTCTAACTTTCTAAATCAGTAATTCTCTCACAAAATTTTTTGGGTTATGCACTACCTCAGTTTTGATCAGAATCAATTAATTAATCTGGAATACTCTCTATATAAAGAGATTCTGCGGACCAATAAGGCCGGATCTTATTTGTGTGCTACGCTGAATGGTTGCAATACACGTAAATACCATGGATTACTGGTTAGTCCGATCGAGAACTTTGATGGAGAGAAACATGTGTTGCTTTCGGCCCTTGATGAGACCATTATTCAGAAAGAGGAAGAATTCAACCTGGGCATTCGCAGGTACCAGGGGGGGACCTATGAGCCCAAAGGACACAAATACATACAAAAAGTAAATTTTGGTAGTGTTCCAAAGATCACTTATCGTGTTGGAGGTGTCATACTTACCAAAGAACGCCTATTAGTGGAGAAAGAAGAACAGGTATTGATAAAATATACCCTCGAAGATGCCAAATCACCGGTCGTATTGCGGCTTAAACCATTTCTGGCTTTTCGCAATATACATGCCTTGAGCAAGGCCAACATGTTTGTAAATACGCATTACGAAAAAGCGGACAACGGCATTGCAACCAGCTTGTACGAAGGTTATCCGAAGCTGTTTATGCAAATCAACAAAGCGGCTGATTTTGTTCCGGTCCCCGACTGGTATTACAACATCGAGTACCTGAAAGAGCTGAATCGCGGGTACGAGTATCTTGAAGATCTCTTTGTTCCCGGGTATTTTGAATTTCCGCTAAAAAAAGGCGAATCGGTTATTTTCGGTGCCGGTTTAAGACAAGTGAAGTCCGTTTCCCTGAAACAACGTTTCACACGCGAACTTAAAAAGCGGGGGCAAAAGGAGACCTTCACCAGTGCGCTGGAACATGCGGCCAGCCAATTTGTAATGCACAAAAGGAAAACAGCCGAGATCATTGCAGGCTTCCCGTGGTATGGAAGTATTACACGGCAAACGTTTATTGCACTTCCCGGGTTGTGTCTTTCGTTGAAAGCACCAAACCTTTGTGGAACCATACTCGATTCATACCTGAAATATTTTAACGATGGATTTTTTCCTGATCATATTAATGAGAAAGAACTTACGTACCATTCCGCGGATACTTCGCTCTGGTTTGTTTGGGTGATTCAGAATCACTATAAAAGAATGGGTGATCCTTCTCAAAACTGGAAAATTTACGGTCCGGCTATCAAACGTATTCTGGAGGCATATCGCGACTCGAAGCACCCCAGCATCGAGATGACGAAAGATGGCTTGATCCGAGCAGAGAAGGATGGTATCGCTCTAACGTGGATGGATTCTTATGTTGACGGACAGCCAGTGGTGCAGCGCGCGGGAATGCCGGTGGAAGTAAATGCACTCTGGTTCAATGCCATTTGTTTTGCCCTCGACCTGGCTGATATGGCCGGAGACCATGATTTTATTGAAGAATGGAAAGATCTGGTGGAAAAAGTAGCCAAAGCTTTCTTGAAAGCCTTCTGGAATGAAGGACACGGTTATCTGGCCGATGTGATTCAAAACGGTCAGGCCGACTGGTCGGTACGGCCCAACATGGTTATCGCTGTGGCACTCGATTACACACCCTTAACCAAAGAACAGCAAAAACAAGTATTGAGCACAGCAAAAAGAAGATTGCTTACCAACCGTGGTTTGCGTACACTTTCGCCCGATCATTTGCGCTACAAAGGATGTGTGACTGGAAATCCGCAGGAACGCGAAGCGGCAGTTCATATGGGAGCTGTTCATCCCTGGCTGTTACAGTTTTTTACCGAGGGTTATCTGAAAATTCACAAAGCGGGTGGCCGGCCCTTCGTTAAACAAATCATCGATAGTTTTGAACAGGAAATGACAGAAAATTGTGTGGGTACCATTTCAGAAATGTATGATGGCAATCCACCACACAAAGGAAAAGGTGCACTGTCGCAGGCCTGGAACGTGGCAGGAGTGTCGTACGCGCTGAATTTGATCCAGAAATACCGGGATGATTAATGTTTAAAAATAGTTGGAAATGAAGATACTGATGTTTGGTTGGGAATTTCCACCTCACATTTCAGGAGGACTTGGAACTGCCTGTTACGGACTTACCAGGGGGCTTTCAGAAATTGAGGGAATTGATCTTACCTTCGTGGTGCCGAAAGCTTTTGGCGACGAAGACCAGTCAGCCATGAAACTGATCGGAGCAAATACAGTACCGGTTAATTACACAAATTTTCATTTCGAAAACTCGGGGAAAAAGATGGATTACCTCGAGGTTGATTCATTCATCATTCCATACGTCAGCGAAGAGGAATTCTGGAAGCAGAAAAGTGGTAAGTATCCGCGAAATACCCACTTTGTAGAAACCGATGACGGTTTACGGATTCAGTTTAGCGGAAGCTACGGTGCAGGTTTGCTCGAGGAGATACACAATTATGCACTGGTAGCAGAATTAATTGCTGCGAACAACGATTTCGATATTATTCATGCCCACGATTGGTTGACCTACCCTGCTGGTATGGCAGCAAAACGGATCAGCGGAAAACCGCTGATCATACATGTTCATGCTACCGATTTCGATCGTAGCGGAGGAAATGTGAATCCCAGGGTTTATTCGATTGAACGGGAAGGAATGGAAGCGGCGGATAAAGTGATAACGGTGAGTAACCTGACACGTGATACCGTGATCAACAAATACGGGATTGATCCCAAAAAGGTTGAAACGGTATACAATGCTGTCGAACCTGTTGATAATGAGCCGGGCACGCTTCCTCCAAAAGGAATTGATGAAAAAGTGGTGACTTTTCTGGGGCGAATAACCATGCAAAAAGGCCCGGAATACTTTATTGAAGCCGCCAACCTGGTTTTATGGAAAATGAAGAACGTGCGATTCGTTATGGCAGGAAGCGGCGATATGCACGAAGCCATGATCGCACGAACAGCCGAACTGGGCATCGCCGATCGTTTTCACTTTACAGGATTTTTAAAAGGAAACGATGTGAATGATCTGTTCCGAATGACAGATGTTTTTGTGATGCCATCGGTTTCAGAACCCTTTGGAATTGTGCCGCTCGAAGCCATGCAGTTTAATGTTCCGGTGATCATTTCCAACCAGTCGGGTGTGGCCGAAGTCATTAAAAATGCCATTAAAATCGATTTCTGGGATACTTTCGCTATGGCTGACTCGATCTTTGGAATCTTGAGCTATCCATCGCTGGCTGAACATTTTATGGAGGAAGGAAAACAGGAAGTTGACAATTTCCGCTGGGTGAATTCGGCGCGAAATGTTCAGAAGATTTATGAAAGCGTATTCAGCTAAAATTTTGAAATGGAGGCAATGAAACGAGCCTGTTTACTTCAAATATCAATGACGGTGATGAAACATCGAGTTATAAAGGATAACGCGAACAACAAACAAATTTAATCACATGAAATCAATATGTTTACTATTTCAGGTGCACCAACCTTTCAGGCACCGTCGTTACCGGTTTTTTGACATCGGGAACGACCATTATTATTACGACGATTATTCCAACGATGCGATAATGCGAAGGGTGGCTGACCAAAGTTACCTGCCTGGAAATAAATTGCTGCTTGAACTGATCGATAAACTTCAAGGTAAATTTAAAGTGGCTTTTTCAATCACGGGTACCGCAATTGAACAATTTGAACTTTATGCACCCGAGGTGATCGATTCATTTCGTGACCTGGCAAAAACCGGATGTGTCGAGTTTTTATCCGAAACCTACTCCCATTCGCTTTCTTCTTTGAAGGATCTGGATACATTTAAAGAGCAGGTAAAACTGCACGATGAGAGGATTTTTGGATTGTTTGGACAGAAGCCCCGGGTTTTTCGTAACACCGAAATGATCTACTCAAATGAAATTGGCGAACTCATCTCGAAATTGGGTTACAGTGCTGTGTTAACCGAGGGAGCCCGACAGGTACTTGGGTGGAAAAGTCCAAATTTTCTCTATGTCAATGCCGTGAATCCCAGGTTGAAAGTGCTCATGCGCAATTTTAAACTGAGCGACGATCTGGCTTTTCGTTTTTCCAATGGAAATTGGTTAGAACATCCTTTAACGGCAGAGAAATATATTGGCTGGCTGACTAAACTCGATAAAAAGGAAGAACTGATCAATCTGTTTCTGAGTTACGACGCATTAGGTGGCAGACAACCAGCCGAAAGTGGAATATTTGATTTTCTGGAGGCGTTTGCCGTTAAAGCTGTTGCCCACAAAGATCTGACTTTTACAACGCCTTCGGAAGCCGTCGAAAGATTGCAGCCCGTGTCAGCAGTCAATGTTCCGGAAACTGTTTCCTGGGCCGATGAAGAGCGTGACCTTACGGCATGGCTGGGAAATGGCATGCAACGGGAAGCCTTCAATAAATTGTATGACCTGAGCAAACGCATGCAACGCTGTAACGATAAAAAACTGATAAAAGACTGGAATTATCTCCAGGAGAGCGATCATTTTTATTACATGTCGACTAAACATTCGCTTGATGGCAGCAGTAATCGTTCTGAGAATCCTTTCGATTCGCCTTATGAAGCCTTTATTAATTACATGAACGTTTTGAGCGATTTCAAGATCCGGCTGAATGCCGTTGTTCCGGAAAATGAGACCGAAACAGAACTTGCCATGTTACACCGTATTATTGAAGAAAAAGATGAAAGGCTGAAGAAACTGGAAGCGGATCTGAACCGTTTGCAGCAGGCAAAAAAGGCTGGAAAAAGAAAGGTGTCGAAATGATGATCCGCTGACATTCAGAACAATACATTAAATTAAGAGGAAAAAATTGTACTTGGTACAATTTATACAAATGAAAACCTATTTTTGCAGTCTGCTAATCCAATAATCTGATTCGAAGAATAAGGGACATTTTAAGAAAGGCTGTCAATTCATTTTGAGGCCAAATGAGTTAGAAAAGAAAATCATATGAAAACAGAAAGAGTAAGATATATCCCGGCACCGGAAATAAATCAGCCGGAATGGAAAAAAATAAGTGTGGAGTCAAACCTCCCGGAAAGTTTACAACCCTTGCGTGAATTATCGAAGAACCTCTGGTGGGTCTGGAGTAATGAGGCACGCGAGTTATTTCAGCATATCGATCCGGAGATTTGGGAAGAATGTGAGCACAATCCTATTTTATTGCTCGACAAAGTAAGTTATAACCGACTCACCGAACTGACCCGGGATGAGGAATTTATTGCCAAAATGCACAGGACTCATCACGCCCTGAATACATACCTTGAGGAAAGAAAAGAACTTCAAGGACCTGAGATTGCCTATTTCAGTATGGAGTACGGATTACACGATAGTCTGAAAATCTTTTCCGGCGGTCTTGGAATTTTAGCGGGTGACTACCTGAAAGAAGCCAGTGACTCGAAGGTGAAGCTGATCGGCGTAGGTTTGTTGTACCGATACGGATATTTTAAGCAAACACTCAACCTTTATGGTGAACAGATGGCAAATTACGAAGCCCAACAGTTCACTAAAATACCCGTACAGCCTGCTGTCGATAAGGACGGTAACTGGGTGAAAGTAGAAGTGGAATACCCCGGCAGAAAAATTGAAGCGCGCGTTTGGAAGGTAAATGTCGGAGCTGTAAAACTTTTCCTGCTTGATACCGATCATTCGGGGAACAGTGATGAAGATCGTTTTGTAACGCATCACTTGTACGGCGGTGATAACGAGAACCGGCTGAAACAGGAAATGCTGCTTGGACTTGGAGGTATTAAAGCATTGAAAAAGCTGGGTTACCATTCGGATGTTTACCATTGCAACGAAGGACATGCTGCCTTTATTGGCGTTGAACGAATGATTGATCTGATCAGCGAGAAAGGACTCACCTTTTCGGAAGCTAAAGAAGCTGTCAGGGCTTCAACCATCTTTACTACGCATACCCCGGTTCCTGCAGGTCACGATTCTTTCCATGATGATATGTTCAAACATTACATGAATAGTTTCCCTGAAAAACTGGGATTGAACTGGGATGAATTCAACATGCTCGGGAAAGCTGCAAAACAGGAAGATCATTTCAATATGAGCTACCTGGCCAGCAACCTTTCGCAGGGAATTAATGGGGTGAGCATGCTCCACGGCGATGTAAGCAAGCAGGTTCTGAAAAACCTGTACCAGGGGTTTCTGCCCGAAGAACTTGAAATCGGTTACGTAACAAACGGTGTCCATTATCCGTCGTGGGCGGCACCTGAGTGGAAACAGTTACACCGAAAATATTTTGGGGAGGAATTTCCAAACAACCAGTTGAATTTCGATATTTGGAAAAACATATATAATGTTCCCGATTCAGAGATTTGGGAGTTGCGTAAAACACTGCGCCTGAAAATGATCAATTATATCAAGCAACGTTTTACCAATAACTGGATCAAGCGAAACGAAAATCCAAAAATTATCACCGAGATTCTTGGCAAATTAAATCCAAATGTATTGACAATTGGTTTTGCACGTAGGTTTGCCACCTATAAACGTGCCCACCTTTTATTCCGAAACCTTGATAGATTGGCAGAAATAGTCAACAATCCGGATCGTCCGGTTCAGTTTATTTTTGCCGGCAAGGCTCACCCGGCCGATAAAGCCGGTCAGGACCTGATCAAACACATTGTGGAAGTCTCCAAACGACCGGAATTCCGTGGTAAAATTTTGTTCGTTCAGAATTACGATATTAACCTGGCAAAAATGCTTCTGCAGGGTGTCGATGTGTGGATGAACACGCCAACGCGTCCGCTTGAAGCTTCAGGGACAAGCGGTGAAAAAGGCGTTATGAACGGAACGCTGCACTTCTCTGTTCTCGATGGTTGGTGGGTTGAAGGTTACCGCAAAGATGCAGGTTGGGCATTATCTGCCGAGCGCGCTTACGATGTGCAGGATTTCCAGGACGAACTGGATGCGGAAACCATTTACAATATTCTGGAGGATGAGGTTGTGCCGGCTTATTACCAGCGCAACATGGAAGATATTCCTGAAAAATGGATTGGTTATGTAAAAAACACCATTGCACAGATTGCACCGAACTTTACTACAGGAAGAATGATCAAAGACTACCAGGATCGATACTATAACCCGCAGTTTGAAAGGGCTAAAAAGGTAATTGCCGAGGATTATAAACTGGCAAAGGAACTGGCACAATGGAAAGCCTACATCAGTTCGAAGTGGGCGGGTGTGGAAGTAAAGAAAATTGAAATGGTGGAAGGATTCACCACCCGTTTTGTGATGGGGAATGAATACCCGATAAAAGTTACCATCGATTTAAATGGGTTGAGCACCACGGAAGTGGGGGTTGAACTTGTGATTACGGAAAACGGAGAAGAAGAAGGACCGGAGATTTATGATGCCTGGGAATTTGAGCCACAGGGCTGTGAAGGCAATATTTGTACTTATGCTTATGTCATTAAACCTGACCATCCCGGCTCTTTTAACTATTCTTTCAGGCTTTTTCCAAAGAACGAGAACCTGCCCCACCGCCAGGATTTTAAACTTATTAAGTGGATTTAATCAGGCATTAATGTAGTAAGTAGAGAGGCATCGCACGATGCCTCTTTTTTTGTCTGGATTATAAAAGACAGTTTTGAGTAAAAAGATACTCAATCACTGACAATAGATTTTTTTTTGGTCGCGCCAAACTGTTATTTTTACGGCCGGAATTAAAAATCATAAATTTCTGTTACAGCTACAGATCGGTTTAATGTATAGATTATGTCTGTTTCAGGAGTAAACGGATGCAAGAAGAATTATGAAGAACAGGAAAAGAATAGGCAGAAAGATCATGGAATTTAGAGAGTTCCGGCAAATGAGTCGGGAAGAATTGGCATTAAAGGCCAATCTCGATCCCTTACAACTCGAGTTGATCGAAGAAAAAGGCACGGTTCCTTCTCTTGGCCATCTGATTAAGATTTCACGTGCGTTTGGTGTTCGTATCGGAACTTTTCTCGACGACCAGGAAAAAATAGGTCCGGCTATTGTAAAAAGCGGGGAACAGCAGTCCGGGTTTAGTTTCTCGACAAAAGATGAAAGCGCACGCGAACACCTTAATTTTTTCTCACTGGCACAGGCCAAATCGGGTCGTCACATGGAACCATTTATCGTGGAGATCGAACCTGCTTCCGATTCGGATTATAAACTTTCGTCGCACGAAGGCGAAGAGTTTATTTATGTTCTGGATGGAAAAGTGGAGATAAACTATGGGAAGGAAGTGTACCAACTTGAAAAAGGAGACAGTATTTATCTGGATTCCATTGTAGCGCACAACGTGCATGCCATTGCCAATCAAAATGCCAGGTTACTGGCTGTTGTTTATACGCCGGTATAATTTCAAATTAACCAGAATATGCAGCTACTCGATTATACGCTGGGCCAGATGCTGGAAAAATGGGCCTACGAAACTCCGGATCAGGATTTTATTGTCTATCCCGATCGGGATTTACGATTTTCGTACAAAGAATTTAACGAACGTGTCGACCAACTGGCGAAAGGATTACTGTTTATTGGCATTGGACCGGGTGATAAAGTAGGAATCTGGGCCAAAAACGTTCCCGACTGGACAACACTAATGTTCGCCACCGCAAAAATTGGTGCCGTGCTGGTTACCATTAATACCAATTACAAATTAAGCGAGATTGATTACCTGCTCAAAAACGCCGATATTCACACCCTGTTCCTGGTAGACGGTTACCGCGACAGTGACTATGTGCAGATGATTTTTGAACTCATTCCCGAACTGAAAACGCAGGCGCGTGGTGAACTGAAAAGTAAACGATTTCCTGAACTGAGAAACCTGGGCTTTATAGGTCAGCAAAAGCATCGCGGGATGTACAGTACAAGTGAATTGATGTTGCTCGGATCGCACATCGATGACCTTGAACTGGAGAGTGTGAAGGAAATGCTTTCGTGCCACGATGTAGTGAATATGCAATACACTTCCGGTACTACCGGATTCCCAAAGGGAGTGATGTTATCACATCACAATATTTTAAATAATGGCTTTGCTGCAGGCGAATGCATGAAATACACACGCGACGATCGCTTGCTGGTCTGTGTGCCCCTGTTCCATTGTTTCGGTTGTGTGCTTGCGGTTTGTGCCATTGTCTCGCATGGTGCGACCATGGTATTTACTGAGGACTTTGATCCTTTGATGGTACTGGCTTCGGTTCAAAAAGAAAAATGTACGGCGCTTTACGGTGTGCCCACCATGTTCATAGCCGAGTTGAATCATCCGATGTTTGATATGTTTGATCTTTCAAGTTTGCGTACGGGGATAATGGCCGGTGCACCTTGCCCGATCGAAACCATGAACCAGGTGATGGAAAAAATGCACATGAAGGATATCATTATTGTGTACGGATTGACCGAATCTTCACCCGGAATGACAGCCACGCGCACGCACAATTCTCCGGAAGTTCGTGCAACAACCGTCGGTTTTGAGTTCCCGAATGTGGAAGTGAAGATTGTTGATCCGGAAACCGGCAAGGAGTGCGCCAACGATGAGCAGGGTGAAATTTGTTGCCGAGGTTACAATGTCATGAAAGGATATTATAAAAATCCCGAGGCAACTGCCAAAGCCATTGATGCGGATGGCTGGCTGCATTCCGGCGATCTTGCAGTTAAGACGATAGACGGATTCTACCGGATAACAGGTCGAATTAAAGATATGATCATTCGTGGTGGTGAGAACATTTATCCACGCGAGATTGAAAATTTCCTTTATCGTTTACCGCAGATCGAAACGGTGGAAATTGCCGGTGTCCCCAGTAAAAAATATGGTGAGGCAGTTGGTGCTTTCATTAAACTGAAAGAAGGAGAAAATCTAACCGAGGAAGAAGTCATCGACTTTTGTCGTGGAAATATCGCACGGTTTAAAATCCCGAGATATGTCTTTTTTGTGGATGAATTTCCGATGACCGCGAGTGGCAAAATTCAAAAATACAGGCTTAGCGAATGGTCGGTGGAATTGTGCCGTCAAAAAGGAATCGAGATAGTCTGAGCCGACAAACAATTTAAATGGTGAACGCTGTACCTTGGCCTTAATTAGCGTTTTCAACCTGAATAATGACCGCATAACTGATATTCATCATTTGTAAGGCTGTGAAAAAGGAACAATTTTGACATGCTGAAATAGAGAGCAATTATACAGAGATTTTTAACCCAAGATGCGAAGGGTAATAGTTAGACAGCGCAGTAAGAAAGCCGGGTGTCACATGACAGCCCGGCTTTTTATTTTTTACCCAAAAGTATCTTATATTTGCGTAGCTAAATCGAATTTCATGGCGAAATACAAGCGCATTCTTTTAAAACTAAGTGGCGAATCGTTAATGGGTGAGCAGCAATACGGTATTGATCAACAGCGGTTGATGGATTATGCCGGACAAATTGCAGCAATTGTAAAGGAGGGAGTACAGGTTGGAATCGTCATTGGCGGAGGCAATATTTTCAGGGGATTGAGTGGGGCAACCCGGGGATTCGACCGCGTTAAGGGCGACCAAATGGGAATGCTGGCAACTGTGATCAATAGTTTAGCACTGAATTCAGCATTAATCAGTGCCGGAGTGCGATCGAAAGTGTTAACCGCAATCCGAATGGAACCCATCGGAGAATTGTATTCGAAGGATAAAGCCGTGGAGTTATTGATGAAGGGTGAGGTTGTAATTATTTCAGCAGGAACCGGAAATCCGTATTTTACAACCGATACTGCCAGTGCCTTGCGTGGAATTGAGATTGAAGCTGATGTGTTGCTGAAAGGAACCAGGGTAGATGGCATTTATACGGCCGATCCGGAAAAAGATCCTTCAGCAAGCAAATTTGCGCATATAACTTTTGATGAAATTTATAACCGGAATTTGCGGATCATGGACTTAACGGCTACGACTTTATGTAAAGAAAATAACCTGCCGGTACTGGTCTTTAATATGGATAAAAAAGGTAATTTAAAACGAGTTATGCAGGGAGAGACTATCGGCACCATCGTTCATAACCAGGCTTAGTTTATTTTAACACGCAATAAATTATTTAAAAAATTTTCAGGTATTTATATTTTTTCTATATTTGCTAACAGTCCGTGGTTGGAAATACAGTGTTTTGATTAATGCAAGAAGAAGTTGATTTTGTTTTAGACGTCTGTAGGGAGAAAATGGAGGCGGCAGTTGAGCACCTCGAAAAAGAATTAGTTCATATCCGTGCAGGCAAAGCAAATCCGGCCATGTTGGACGGCGTTCTGGTAGAATATTATGGAAGTCAGACACCTTTGAATCAAGTGTCTAACGTAAGCACACCCGATGCACGTACCATTGCAATTCAACCCTGGGAAAAAGCTTTGATCCCGGAAATTGAAAAAGCAATTATGAATGCAAATTTGGGTTTAAACCCGGATAATAACGGTGAAATCATTCGGATCAATATTCCGACACTTACAGAAGAGCGAAGAAAAATTCTGGTAAAACAGGTGCACAGCGAAGGTGAAAAAGCAAAAATAAGTATCAGGGGGGCAAGAAAAGAGGCAAACGATGGTTTGAAAAAACTGCAAAAAGATGGTTTGTCCGAAGACCTCGAAAAGGATGCTGAAAATCAAGTGCAGGAACTGACTGACGATTTTGGTAAAAAAGTAGATTCTTTGGTGGAAGCCAAAGAGAAAGATATTATGACAATATAATTGTTTCTAGTTTTCTGTTTTCTGAACATTGTTTAATTGTTTTCATGGCTTTGAGGCAGCTTGTAGAAGCTGCCTTTTTTTTTGTCTTTTTTATCGTTTTTTATTTACGTCTGAAGTAGTAGCTTTTCTTTTCCTCACTCACATCATAGGTATAAGTATTAGGGTGACGATAGAAAATGGTCAGTAAACCAATATCGCCGGCACAGAAAAAACTGTGTGTTGCCATTACCGTAATCATAAAATAAAACAGGGGTATCTGAGCAAAGATGACTACTCCGACCAGGGTAAGAAATTTGACCGTGACGAAGGGTGTCAGCGCAACCAGTTCAAATTGTTTTTTATTGAGTACATGACGGTCGGCTTCAGCATAAAAAATAAATTTATTGAGGTAAGCCCCGTAATGAACCTTTCTTGCACCGGTAATTTTCAAGGCTATTCCGTGCAGGATTTCATGGATGGGGATCAGCAAAGTGAAACTAAACAGCAGTGCGGCAACGGATAAAATCAAGGGTGGTGAAAAATTGTTGAAGGCGAGTACGATGGACCGCGTCAAAAAGAATAGTCCCACGATCATCATTACAGCCTGATAGATCATGTATGAGAACACCAGACGGCCACCCTCGGAAAGTTGCTCAATTACGAACTCTTTGATGTTCGAATGCCCGAGTTCAGCAACCAATTCAAAAGTTTCAGGATTGTGCAATTCTTTGATCGACGGATTAGCCATATTTATTCGTAACGAATTATCTTATAAAGGTCTTTTAGGTTAAAAAGTTTAAGTAACACAGCAAAAATAACCGATCCCAGAATCATGGAAAGATAGCCGATAAACCACCGGTCGATGTATTTGGAAAGCGTTCCCAGAACGACCACCACACCAATAAACACAATAAGTTGTATAACGAAAGTGGCACCTGGCCTAATTCTAAAGATAATGAGTGCCAGTGCCAGCTGAATTCCGCCTGTAAAAAGCTGGGTGGTCAGGCTCGCATATGCCGATCCAAATGCTTGAAAACGAGGGATCAGCAACACATTGAGGGTGAGGTTTAATACCATGCCTGCAAAAGCCATCAGGTTAAGTTGTTTCATGCTTCCGTTGGCCGTGAGCAGGGTCCCGAAAATGTAGGTAGTGGCAATGCCAATAAAACCGGTCATCAGTATGCCCAATAATCCTGCTGAACTATCGGTGTTCGATTTGTAAAGCACTCCCATGATCTGGTGTGAATAGTAAATACTTGAAACTGCAATAATAATGGCCGGAACAACGAGCAGAGTGTAGGAGAGTTTCACCATTTCGCCCACCTTCTCTTTTTGCTTGATCATTTTTGAAAAGATGGGGAGCAGCAATCCGGCAAACAAAACACCAAACATCGAAACAGCATCGAGTAGGCGAAATGCCTGTGCATAGATTCCCGCCTGTTCTTTCCCCACTGGATGGGGGAGCAGGCGTTCGAGCATCACCGAATCGATTCGGTTATAGAAAGACATTAAAAGGATCAGTAGCGCATAAGGATACGATTTTCTCAGAAATACGCGAAAAAAAGGAAAGTCGAAACGCAAATTGATCTTTCCTGATTTACCCAGTACAATTCCCAGCGTTATGAATACCGTCAGAACATAGGCGATGGTTTGTGCATAAACGAACCAGTTGATCGTAAATTCTATCTCAAAAATATTTGTAAAAAGCAGTAAACTGCAAATGATGATCATCAGTGTACGGTCAAGCACCGAAACCAAACTATCGGTGCGGAAAAGGTGCAGCGCGCTTATGTTGGAGCGCAGGTAAAGGATGAAAGAAATGAGGAACTGGTTAAATATCAAAAAAATGAGCAGATGGAACTGAACGTTGTTGTAGCCGATGACGGCGGCAACACCAAGCGTGAAAACGGCGTAAACCAATGCTAAGATCAACTTTAATCCAATAATATTTGAAAGATGTTTGGGCAGTAAAAAATTGTGCTGGGCAATGTTTCGGTTGTTGTAGTTGGTAATTCCAACATCCAGCAGAATATTCAGCAACATCGAAAAATTGAAAAGTGCAAAATAAAGACCGTAATTCTCGTCTCCAACTGTATTCTGAACGGTTCGGTCAATCCCAAAAATCCAGAACGGCTTAACCAGCAGGTTCAGAAAGAGCAATAAAATCAGATTGGTTACAAATTTACGTTTCAACTTGTTCGGTTAAGTTTTTCAAGCACTGTTTTTTTAACGTTTAAATGTATAAAATATTGACTACACCCGATCCATAAAATTCGACACATTCTTTGTACATTTACCCAAACTTGAACGGAAACAATGGTCATTGCTGTAAATACGCGATTGCTTTTAAAAGGAAAGCTCGAGGGAATTGGCTGGTTCACCTATGAAACCCTGAAAAGAATGACCCTGAACCATCCAGAGCACGAATTCATTTTTATTTTCGACCGGCCATATAACCAGGATTATGTGTTTGCCGAAAACGTTCAACCTGTGGTTATCGGGCCGCCAACCCGTCATCCTGTGCTTTGGTACCTTTGGTTCGATTATCAAATTCCAAAAGTATTGAAGAAGTATAAAGCCGATCTTTTTCTTTCACCTGACGGCTACCTGTCGCAACGCACAGATGTTCCGCAGCTTGGGGTGATCCACGACATTAACTTCGTGCATCGTCCGGCCGATTTGCCCTGGTTAAAGGCAAAATACTACAATTACTATTTTCCAAAATTTGCCAAAATAGCCAAGCGGCTGGCAACCGTTTCGTTTTATTCGAAAGAAGACATTACACGATCATTCAAGGTTGATTACGATAAAATTGATGTGGTTTACGACGGCATCAACCAGATATTCGAACCCATTTCTGAAGACGAAAAAGTAAAAGTCAGGGAAAAATATACGGGAGGTGCCGAGTACTTTTTGTTTGTGGGAGCACTTCACCCCAGAAAAAATGTAAGCGGATTACTAAGATCTTTTGATGCCTATAAAAGCGTAGATAAAAAATCGACCAAACTTGTAATCGTCGGTGGCGAAATGCACAAAACCGGCGACATTTTTGAGACCTATGAAAACATGCGGTATAAAACCGACGTAATTTTTACGGGAAGGGTTCCTACCAGCGAGTTGCACGATATTTTTGGAGGCGCACTGGCACTTACTTTCGTGCCTTTTTTCGAAGGTTTTGGTATACCTGTGGTTGAAGCGATGAGCGCAGGCATTCCTGTGATTTGTTCGAATACTACATCGATTCCTGAGGTGGGAGGGAACGCAGTTATTTATGCTGATCCGCTTAAAATAGACCAGATCACCGATGCCATGTTGAGAATTGATAAAGATGTTGAACTGCGTCAGGAAATGATTAAGAAAGGATTTATACAGAAGAATAAATTTAGCTGGGATGAAACTGCACGTTTGTTGTGGATGAGTGTTGAAAAGGCTTTGCAGTAAACATTCAAAATGAAATGTCTCCGTTTTCAGTATGAAGAGAACCGAGTTATTATCCTGTTTTAAAGAGGGTACCGTGGAAGCCGGTTGCGATGAAGCCGGGCGCGGTTGTCTGGCCGGACCGGTTTATGCAGCGGCAGTTATTTTACCGTCCGATTTTCGAAATGAATTGTTGAACGACTCCAAGAAACTTACCGAAAACCAACGCTATGAGCTGCGTCCTGTTATCGAGGAGCAGGCTTTGGCGTGGGCTGTGGTGGCCGTGGATAATCGCGAAATTGATGAGGTGAATATTTTGAACGCTTCCTTTCTGGCCATGAACAGGGCGGTGGCAAAACTCGAGACCAAACCCCAACATTTACTGATCGATGGAAATCGTTTCCGGGCTCAAACCGATATCCCGTTTTCCTGCATGGTAAAAGGTGATGGCCGATTTTATTCGATCGCAGCAGCTTCAGTTCTGGCCAAAACCTATCGCGACGATTTTATGCTGAAGATACATCAGGAATTTCCCACCTACTACTGGAATAAGAATAAAGGTTATCCGACAAAAAAACACCGGGAAGCGATAAAAAAATACGGACCGACCAAATATCATCGGATGACGTTTCGTCTGCTGGACGAACAGCTATCGCTGGATTTTTAGGCGCAACAAATCTTTCACGAAATTAGATTCGCCACTACAGTGACGAAAGTATTATTTTTTCAGAATATCTCTTTCGATCGCTTTGATCATGGTTTCAGCGATGTTTTTGTTTGAAACTCCCTCGATGCCTTCCAATCCGGGCGATGAGTTCACTTCTAAAAGGAGGGGGCCGTTGTGTCCCCGAATGATGTCGACGCCTGCCACTTTCAGCTTCATGGTTTTGGCTGCCAAAACGGCAATTCTTCTCTCTTCCTGTGTAATTCTAACAGGTTGAGCCGTTCCTCCCATATGGATGTTTGCCCTGAATTCTCCCGGAGCAGCTGTTCGCATAATGCTTTCGATAACTTTCCCGTTCACCACAAAGCAACGAATGTCCTGCCCGTTTGATTCTTTGATAAATTGCTGCACCAAAATATTTGCCCGCAGGCTTTTAAAGGCATTGATCAAACTTTCGGCTGCTTTTTTGGTTTCGGCCAGCACCACTCCTTTCCCCTGGGTTCCTTCCAGCAGTTTAACGATCAATGGAGCACCGCCTACCATTTTAATAAGATCTTCGGTATCGAGTGGCGAGTTGGCAAATCCGGTGGTTGGTATGGGCAAGCCATTGTTTATGAGCAGCTGCAGCGAATAAAGTTTATCGCGCGATTTGGTAATCGCGGCAGCCGAATTCAAGGTGTAAACGCCCATAGCTTCAAAATGTCGGGTCAGTGCACAACCGTAAAAGGTCATGCTGGGTCTGATGCGCGGGATAATGGCATCGAAATCGTTAAGGATTCGTCCGCCGCGGTAGTGCATTTCCGGATTTTTACCATCGAGTTTAATGTAGCAATCCTTTATGTAAAGAAATTCCATGTTATGACCGCGCTCTTCACCGGCCTCAATAATACGGCGGTTGCTGTAAAGGTCGGGATTGCTGGCAAGCAGACCTATTTTAAGTCCAGATGGTTTTTTAATGTATACTTTGTAGTAGTGCTCGATAAGTACAGGAGAGACTTCGCCTAACAAAAAAGACGCTTCAGGATCCACGAGGATCTTTCCGGCCATGGCTTGTCTTCCGAGCAACATTCGATAGCCCATAGAGTCGCGGTTGGTAAGTGTTAATTCGACTTCCCATGTATCTTCAGCCATCGAAATTACAGACCTGATCACATAACGGGTTTCGCTCATCCCGCTCGAACTTTTCACTTTCCTGCGGTCTGCAATGGGGGCTTCGCAGTATATGGTTGTTTTGCCATCATTCTGTAAAGGATGAACCTCGAAACGCACCCAGGCTTCGTTGTCTTTGGTAAACGGAGTAATACCAACAGCATGCAGTGCGGAAGTCTTGGCTCCTGAATCAACCCTTGCTTTAATAGCCGGAATATTCAATTGTGGCAGCGAACACCATTCCTCGCTTCCAACCACTATTCTATCCATATCAAAAGAAATTAGAACATTTAACCGGCCGTAAATGTAAACTAAAAAAATAAATGTGCTAATGTTTTAACAGGCAATGTTTTCACCCATTAAGATGGATGTTTCCAGGCCTTTTTTTGTGTTGGCGATCAGGTCCTTGTCAAACTGAATCTTGTTTTTTTCGAACAGTAGTACCAGCGATGAACCACCAAAGGAGAAGTAACCTTTTTCCTGGCCTTTTTGCACCTTCCCGGGTTTGTAGGTTTGAATAATACTGCCCACCATGGCAGCACCTACTTCGGCCAACAAAATATTTCCTTGGTTCGAAGTTGAAAGTGTGCAATATTCACGCTGGTTCTCGCAGAAAATGCGGAGTTCACTCTTCAGTGCCAGTGGAGAAACGGAAAAATAGTAACCATTAATTTTTTTCGAGGCTGAAGCGTTTCCGTGAGCAGGAAAGTGAAATCGGTGATAATCGGCCGGAGCAAGCCGAACGATTGCCATCGATCCGCCGCTGTATTTTTTGGCCAGAGTCTTGTTTTGTAAAAAACTGGACAGGGTAAAATCAAAACTTTTCACAAAAAAGGATGCAGTATCGTCAATTTCAGGAAAGACCAGAATTTTCCCATCAGCAGGCGAAACAATGTCTGCTCCAATATTCCTTACGCCAGGCCTTAGTTTCCTGTAAAAGAACTGGTTAAAGGTTTTGAATTCACTGATTTTGCCGGGTTGGAATTCGCTAAGATCGATTCCCTGTTCTTCCACAAAACGTCCGATGCGTTGAGCCGATCGCTTGCTGTCCATATACTTGCCTGCCCAAACCGATACAAATTTTCGTTTCAACACGAGGTTAAGCGACAACCTGCCGACACCGGTATGATAAAGCCAGCGAAGCGTTTTCTCTCCCGGCACTTTCTCGGTTTTAACCCGGCCATCCTTTCGATCTATGTAAGAAACCCCCTTCATCTGCTATTCTGGTTGAAATCCGGTGTCTTCCAGCAAATCACCTTTAAACGAAGCTTCAACAGCCAGTTGATCACAGCGTTCATTCAATGGGTTGTTTGCATGACCTTTTACCCATACAAATTTAACCAAATGCTTTTTGTATATCTTCAGAAAACGCATCCAAAGATCTACATTCTTTTTCCCTTTGAACCGTTTTTTCACCCAGTTGAAAACCCAGCCTTTTTCAACAGCATCGGCTACATACTTCGAATCGGTGTAAATAGTGACATCGCTACCTGGGATTTTGAGGGTTTCCAGTGCCACGATCACCGCCAGCAATTCCATGCGGTTATTCGTGGTTAGCCGGTAACCTTCCGAGAGTTCTTTACGGTGTTCGCCCGATTGCATTACAATACCGTATCCCCCCGGGCCGGGATTCCCGCGTGCTGCGCCATCGGTGTAAATGGTTATTTTAGGTCGGGCCATGTTTCAGTATACAGTACGGCTTACAAAATAGTAAGTAAAATGTGACAATAACAAAAAACCCCGTCACATTTGACGAGGTTTTCCGTATTCGCACAAGCGAAATTATTTTGTAATTTCCATTTCATCGATTAAATGATCGGCGCCTGCGTACACATCAATTACCCATAAAACAAAACGAATATCGACATTGATACAACGCTGCAAGTTGGGTTCGAAAGCCAGATCGCCGCTCATGGCTTCCCAATTGCCGTCAAAGGCAATCCCGATCAATTCGCCTTTGCCATTGATAACGGGACTTCCTGAATTACCACCGGTAATGTCGTTATTGGTGATAAATGCAGTATGTAATTTACCGTCTTCATCGGCATACTGTCCGTAATCATCATTAATCAACAATTCTTTCATACGTGCCGGAACATCGAACTCGTAGTCCCCTGGAATTTCCTTTTGAAGGTATCCATCAGTAGTGGTATAGTATTTATAGATCACTCCGTCACGCGGTTCGTAGGACATCACTTTCCCGTAAGTTAAACGCATGGTGGAATTGGCATCCGGATAGAAATTTTTATCGGGTTGCATTTCCATCAAACCTGCCACGAATAATCGCTGGCCTTTTTGTAACTGGTCCGATTTTGCTGAAATTTCTCTTGAAATCTCGCGGTATTTGCCGAAAATATCTTTGGCAGCCTGGAAAGCCATGTCTTTTTCAAGTGCCTTCAGTGTTGGATTTTCAAGAAAAGCCAATAATTCTTCTTTGCTGTCAAAAACCGATTTCTGGAACATTTTTGCAGCATATTTCTCATAGTCGCCCTTGTATTTTTTCTGAATTTCAGTAAAGAAAGCAGGCTGGTATGCTGTACTGTTCTTCTGGGCATAGATTTTCATCAGAGCCGCTGCAATTTTTTGATCGGTCGCAGCATCATAATCTTTAAAATAGTCATCCAGTCCACTTTTCATACGCGATACAACCCTTTCAATATATAATTTATTTTCTTCTGGTTTTTCCAGCATTTGTCCAAGCATATTTGCCTTGTATGCAAAATTAAATATCTCGGGGCCCCTTATTAGCGCTTCATTCATATATTCGCGGGCTTTATCTGCTTTTACATTTCTGTAGTAATTTTCGATCAAAGTGAGCGCTTCATCGTATTTTTCTTTTCTGTTCTCGCTGGCATTAACCCAGTTCGTAAATTCATCTTCCAGCGCTTTTTTCTGATCGACTACATGCAGTTTTGCCAGTGCTTCGTTTTGTCCGATCGCATTTTTATAATAGTTGGCACTGCGTGCATGTTTCGATGCATACTGGATTTTTGCTTTTTGGCTGGTTGCCATATAGTCAGAAATGATCTCCAGTTTCTTCTCACGAACATCAATACGCGCAGTATTGGTATTTTTAATTGTGTATTCAATTCCATAGGAAGTTTTATAACGGCTGGTACCTCCAGGATATCCCAGAATCATGGCAAAATCACCTTCTTCGACACCTTTTAACGAAATGGGGAGGAAATGCTTTGGATGATAGGGTACATTGTCTTCCGAATAATCCGCCGGTTTTCCATCGGGGCCAGTGTAAACGCGGAACATCGAGAAATCGTTGGTGTGACGTGGCCACATCCAGTTATCCGTATCACCGCCAAATTTACCCAGCGCCTGCGGTGGTGCACCAACCAGACGAATATCTTTGAACGTTTCAGTAATAAAAAGAAAGTACTGGTTGCCGTTAAAAAAGTCTTTTACATACACTTCGTAATGCGAATTACCTTTAGCTTCTCTTTCCAACTGGTTGGCTACCTCGTTGATTTTGTTACTTCTTTCTTCTTCGCTCATGTCCTGAGTCACGTTGGCTAAAACTTTATCGGTTACGTCTTCCATACTGATCAGGAAAGTGGCAGTCTTACCGGGATTAGGCAGTTCTTCGTCCCTCGACATGGCCCAGAATCCGTCTTTGAGGTAATCGTGCTCAACGGTTGAATGCTTTTGAATTTCACCAAATCCGCAGTGATGATTGGTTAATAACAATCCGTCTTTTGAAACCATTTCAGCAGTGCAGGACCTGCGATCGAGAACGACGACTGCATCTTTTAAACTTTCGTTGTTGATGCTGTAAATGTCTTCTGCAGTCAATTCACAACCCATTTCCTGCATGGTGTTAATGTTTAGTTTGTGGATTAGTGAGGGGAGCCACATCCCTTCGTCGGCGACTGCTGTCCCGATTGCAAATACGGTAATGAGCAGTATCAGCTTTAATTTTCTCATCATTTTAATATTCCTTTTCTTAAAAACTTGCAAATATACTTTTTCCAAAAATTTACAATGTGACATTTGTCTTATTGTTTCGTCCACAGTTAGTTTTTCAGTTACAGAGTCGGGTATAATGTTGAAAAATGGGTCCAGTCGTTTCGAATGGTTTATCCATAGGTATACAAGCGCCTGCAGAAATTACAAATCGTATAATGTTTTTGGGGAACGATTTTTTATTCGTAAAGATCGTCTGGATCGCATTTGGCCAGTTCCAGAAAATAATCTGCAATTTTATCGGTCACGGCATTCAAAAAGCGCTCGCCTTTTTGGGCAGTTGCCTTACGCGGATTGCCGATACCTGTGTCTGTTGATACTTTGTCCCAGCGTCGTGGTGCCCAGGCTGTATTTTCGCGAAATGCCTGAATTTTCGATTTTTTTTGTTTACCCTCACCGGCCTCGTCCAGGGGTAGAACCCATTCAGGATAGTAGTGCAAAATAATGCTTGTTTCCATTTCGTTGGCATGGTCACCGCTTTCTTCGAAATAGTTGTCCTGATCGAGAATTCGAAACCATTCTACAAGGCTCAGGAACATTTCCGGGAATTGTGGCTGGATTTCGCGGATGATGGGCTTGAAATCGTTTCCGCCATGCCCGTTCATGATCACCAGTTTGTGGATTCCCTGTCCGTTAAGGGCTGTAACAATATCCTTCAGCACAATAGTCTGGGTGGAAGGTGTGGTATGCAGGCAGAAAGCCAGATGGACCTGTCCGACGTTCTGAACACCAAGCGGAATGACTGGCAGCACCATTACTTTCGCTCCCTTTTCCCATGCTTTGGCCGCTGCATCTTCAGCTATTTTGGCCGTTTCAAGCGAGTCGGTTCCGTATGGCAGATGATAATTGTGGGGTTCGGTGGCACCCCAGGGCAAAATGGCCACCTCGTACTTTTTGTTGCTGATCTGTTTCCAGTTGCTTTGTTCTAGAATGTATGGTTTCATCTCAATAGATTAATTGGTTTTTTTCTTCTTTTTCTTCGTGTTCACGATTGTAAAAACAATGCCTTCGTATGGACTGGCAATACCAGCTTCAAACAGGCATCCCAGTTTATTTGTATCAATCTGGCAGAGGTCAGAGTAAGCTGAAGGACCTTTATAAAGCACTTCTTGAGTTATCCAGTTTTTCCCGAAATCCAGGCTTCTTTTCAGTGTCATGTTGGTTCGACTGGTAGTGCTGGCAGGATTCAGGAACCACAGTGATTCGTCCTGTTCTGTATAGAACAAACTGGCCTGGCAAATCGGTTCAATCAGTGCTGTATCGGCTTGAGGATTCGACCACGAAATTCCGCCGTCGTAACTCCAGCTTATTTTTCGTGTCTTTTTCGAACGATCGTAGTTGCGCATATTCAGAAGCACACGCCCATCGGGAAGTTCGGTAGCCATGCATTCGTTTACCTGGTGTTGAGGAGTTGAACCGCCCAGTTGCCAGCTTTGCCCGTTGTCGTCTGAATAGATCACATGCGAATAATAGTGTTTTGTTTGGGCCTCGATATGGTCGCATGGGATAAGCAGCCTTCCTTTGTGTGTGCCATGCTTTAACTGAATGCCGTGTCCCGGGCCGGTGGCATACCAGGTCCAGTTTTTTGCTTTTGTGTTGCCGGTGATCTCTTGTGGTTGGCTCCATGTTTCTCCATTATCTTTTGATGAGGAAATGAACACCCGACGCGTGTCTTTACTTCTTAAGTCGATGATCTCACTTTCGTGATCATTGCCAAGATTCCAGGTCATCAATAAGTGAATGGTACCGGTTTTCCGGTCGACTACCGGTGCGGGATTGCCACAAACATTCTTGTCATCATTCCATATTACCTGCAATGGGCTCCAGGTTTTTCCTCCATCATCAGAACTTTTCATCACCAGATCAATATCACCGGTATCGGAGCTGCCATTTACCCGGCCTTCTGCGAATGCAAGCAACCTGTTGTTATTGGTTTTTACACAAGCAGGAATACGAAAAGTAGCATAACCTTCCGTGCCACTTTTAAAAATGTAATTTAACTTCTGATCTTGATCAGTTCGGGGAACCGTATTTTCATCGGTATCTTTTTTTATGCCTGATCCCTGAACTGCTTTCAGGTCTTCCGCAGTCAGCACGATACAGGTGAAAATAATTAGAATAAAAAGAGTGATATACCTTTGCATCGAATCAAAATAAGTTTAGAGGTTAGAATCGGATCAATGTTATTCCCACCGAAAAAGGCGTTAGATCAGGTCCTTTCCCTTCACAGAACAGTGGAACCAGGTCGTAGGTAGCATAAAGATTTACCCAGCGGTAACCGGTGCGAACCATAATTCCATACCGGAGGTCATACATTGAAAAGTGATCCGCCACCTTCAGTTTTTCATTTCGCTCCAGTTTATATTTCACCTTTGTATGGCTGCTTAGCCTTAATTCTGAATATAAACCTCCTGATATATACAAACGGTTAAGGTCGTTGTTAATGGGTATCTGTAACTCCATCAATACTGGCAAAACTGCTGAAAATATTGACAGTTTCGATTTTTTAATGTTTTCAAAGTCGGGTTCCTGTGGTTGAATGATATTCTTCTCATCGCGTATGATGGTGACGTGATCATCGAGCCGGTAATTGTTAAAGTGGAGGCCCAGTCCGGTAACCAGACCAATGTTGTTTCGGTAGCGCTGAAGACCAATACTTTGCTGTACAAAATTGATGTAAACCGAATTTGAACGCAGCACGTCGTTATTCATGAATTCCGAATCGTAACCGGTGTAATCTTCGTTTAACAGGAGGTTAAATCCAATATCCACACCGGCCCAATGACCAGTAAAACGATCGCGCCATAAATTGAATCCGCCTTTGGTTGTATTCCTTATGTCAATACTGCGTAGTGCCTTTTCTGGGTCTTTAACCGGTATGATCGTATCGGACTGCCCAAATAAATCTTTGGCCGACCCGTTCAGCAAAATCAATAAGATGAAACAGTAAAGGTAAATTGGTTTCGTTTTCAGTGGCATGGATAGTTGCATAGTCTCTGTTTTGAATCGAACACCTGATAGCAAATGTAAGAGAATCCGATTTAAAAACCGGTGCAGTTGATCATAAAAAACTGTAAAGGATTTCGTATTTTGGGTTATTACAGCCGTTATGTGTTGTTTTCAAAGGTTAAATTTCCTGAAAGCAGATATATAAATGACTGAAATACAAATTAAAAGAATACCTTTGCGCGCACTTTAAAAAATTGATAATGGTATTATTTGAATCAATGGGTTTAAGACCTGAGGTACTGAGCGCAGTTCAGGAACTTGGATTTGTTCAGCCCACGCCGATACAGGAAAAAGCAGTTCCGTTTTTACTTGAAAGCGACCAGGATATGGTGGCATTGGCTCAAACCGGAACAGGAAAAACTGCGGCTTTTGGCGTGCCCATTATTCAGCAGATCGATCCCACTCTAAAAGCACCACAGGCACTTATTTTAAGTCCAACACGGGAATTGGCTTTACAAATTGCAGCTGATCTTGGAAGTTTCTCAAAAAACATTGAGAAACTTTCGATTGCGGTTGTATATGGGGGCGCCGACATTAAAAAGCAGATCAATGCGCTGGCTAAAGGTGCACAGGTTGTGGTTGGTACGCCCGGTCGAACCTTCGATTTGATCCGCCGGAAAAAACTGAACGTTACAGGTATTCAGTGGCTGGTGCTCGATGAGGCAGATGAGATGCTCTCGATGGGTTTTAAGGACGATCTCGATGGTATCTTAAAGGATACACCGGTAGAAAAACAAACCCTCTTATTTTCGGCGACCATGCCCAAGGAGATCGTTTCGATCGCGAATAAATATATGGCTGATCCGTATGAAATTTCTGTGGGGAAGAAGAATGTTGCAGCCGAAAATGTGGAGCATCATTACTACCTGGTTCATGCCAAAGATCGCTACATTGCACTAAAGCGTGTGGCCGATATGAATCCTAACATTTACAGCATTATTTTTTGCCGAACCCGAGCTGAAACAAAGGATGTAGCCGATAAACTGATGAAGGATGGCTATAATGCCGATGCTCTGCACGGCGATCTTTCACAGGCACAGCGCGATCATGTTATGGCACGTTTCCGTGCCGGACATTTACAAATGCTTGTAGCTACCGATGTGGCTGCACGCGGACTGGATGTCAACGACCTCACACATGTAATTAATTATAATTTGCCGGACGATCCGGAAGTATATATCCACCGAAGTGGACGGACCGGTCGCGCCGGTAAACGAGGCATTTCCATTACGCTCATCCACATGCGTGAAAAAGGGAAACTGAGGGATGTGGAGCGTAAAGTGGGTAAACAGTTTGTAAAAGTGCCCGTTCCAAATGGTAAAGAAATCTGTGAAAAACAGCTTTTCAAACTCATTGATAAAATGGAACAGGTGGAGGTGAACGAAGAGCAGATCGCTCCATTCATGCCGGTTATTTACAAAAAATTGTCATGGCTCGATCGCGAGGATTTGATCAAGCGTTTTGTTTCAGTCGAGTTTAACCGATTCCTTCAGTATTACGAAAATGCCGAAGACATTAATGTGAACGAAGCTTTTGAGAAGGAAAAACAGCGGGATGATAAGAGAAAGGGAGGTAGCCGTGATCGGAGTCGCGGAGACCGGGGAAGGGGCCGGGGAGCTTCGTATACCTTTACCCGTTTCTTCTTTAGCCTTGGTAAGAAAAACGGCATCAACAAGCGAAATATAATCGATCTGATCAATCAAAACATGCCCGGTAAAAGCGTAGAGATTGGCAGCATCGAAGTACTGAAGGGTTTTTCATTTTTTGAAGTTGACCAACGCTACGAGAAGGAAATTATAAAAGCCTTTAAGAACGCCCGTTACAAAGGCCAGCGGATAGGAATTGAAGTTGCCAATAAAAAGGGAAAATAAAATATGCAGAGCCAATCGTTTTCAGGTTGGCTTTTTTATTTCCCGTTCGTAGCCTAAATATACCCGTTCAGCAATTCTTTTTTCCAAAAATAGTTGAGACACATGAACTTTGGGTCATTAATCAATAAAACTCAAAGTCATGAAACATGTAAAAAAGGGGAATAAACTACTCCTGTCAAAATTTAAAAGCGAGTTTCACTTGAACTCATTTTTATCAAGTAATTTTAAGCAAGTGAAAAAAAAGTTTTTTTCTGTATCGATTGCATTGTTTTTGGTTACAAGCATAGCAGCGCAGAAAAAAGAAAACTACTCTGTGCCCGATCGACTTCCTAAAAACCTTGAACTGAAAGATGATGTTCAACGGTTTGCAGTCACAACCACCCACTACAACGGTGACATTTTTGGCCATTTCTTTATGAAGCAACAGGTTTATGGCGAGTATACCCGCGGTCTTGAAGAAGGAAAAGTGAAATGGAACAATGTAACTTTTACACAGTCGATTTCGCCTGACAGATCCGCCAAATTTCCGGAAGCAACTCCAATCGATTACATGGAAGATTTTAGTTATTCTCCGGGTGAAGATATGATTAAGGCAGAAAAGTTTAAAAACTTTGGAGAATATGGTGATTATACAAAAAACCTGGTTTGGGACATGCTTGCCATTGAGGGATTTGCATGGTCGAGCTTTGAACAACTGAAACTCAATGAACCGTATTCGGCCGATTACTTTAACGGAAAAATAGACTTAGCAGGGCAGGGTTATTTCGAAAATAAAGATATTCAGCTAACCTGGACTGGTATCTCCGAACGAAACGATGAACCTTGTGCTGTGATCGAATACCGTACCATGAATAACCCGCTTGAAGTAAAATCGGATGCAGTGGATATGAAAGGCAGAAGTCACTACTGGGGTACGATCTGGGTCTCGCTCGAAGACAAACAGATTGAACATGCCATCCTGTTCGAGGATGTGGTAATGGAAATCATGTTTCCCGGGGCAACCCAGAAACAAGTGATGAATGCCACACGTGAAATCACCTTCAAAAGAATAATCTGACCAGAAGGTAGAAAGTTGGCGTATCAATTGAGAATGCACCTTGTTTTTTAATTTCAGCTATCAATAAACAAAAATATACCTGAGTTTTACTAATTTCATAACCATTATAATGACACATCCTACTGCAAATAAGACCTGGCTCCAAAAATTGATCTGGCATTCAATACTGCTGGTCGGAGCAGTGGCAATAACCGTTATTTTCAGTCTCGCACTTTTCCAGCGTATTTTTCACGAAGGCACCTTAAATATGCTGGTTCTCACCTTCGTGCAACTGGAATTGTTTCTTTGGCTGGGTTACTGTTTTTTTCGTTCGATAAAACCCGACAGCCCCGGTTTTTTAAAGCGAACGATTGTTCGGTTGATGCTGTTTTATGCAGCAGTACTACTCATTGCTTCTCTCCTTTTTCTGGGCTTGTACCTGTTTTATTTTCTACGCACCGATGCTGCTTTTTCAGAATTCCTGCCCAGCCTTGTGCACATGGAAATAAAACCATTCCTGATTGCTACAGCGATTGGCTTTGCATTGGGTGCTCTTTTCTTTTTTTATACCCAGTGGGCCGATGCATTAAAACGCATGCAAAAGCTAAAGGAGGAAAAACTCATTTTTCAATACGAAACATTGAAGAGCCAGGTTAATCCACATTTCCTTTTCAACAGCCTGAATACACTTTCGTCACTGGTTCGGAAAGATGTGGAGTTATCCGAAAAATTCACACAAAAATTATCAATGGTTTATCGTTATGTTCTGGAGAATCAGGAGAAAGATTTAGTTTCGGTGGCTGATGAATTGGTGTTTGTGAACGATTTTTTCTACCTGCAACAAATTCGCGACGAAGGAAAGATTGAGTTGAAAATTGAAGAGAATGGTTCGAAGGAAGCACGCATCATTCCGGTTTCATTGCAGATGTTGGTCGAAAATGCACTAAAACACAATAGAGCTTCGCGAAAGGAACCTCTCCTGATTACCATTCATTTTGAAGGACTGGATAAAGTGGTCGTGCGAAATAATTTGCAGCCAAAAGAGCAACTGGGAGCATCTGCCGGCATTGGATTAAAAAATCTTAATGAAAGATGCAAACTCATTCTTGATCGCGGAACGGAGATTCAAAAAACAGATGATGAATTTATTGTGAAAATACCAGTTAAATTGTAAAAAATGAATGTAGTAATAATCGAAGACGAGCAACTGGCTGCCGAGAAACTGATTAATCAGTTGCAATTGTTGGCACCTGATGTAGCTGTTCTCGCCATACTTGAATCGGTGGAGGAAGCCATAAACTGGTTGGCTGCCAATTCACCTCCAGATCTTGTTTTTATGGATATCCAGCTTGAAGATGGCATCTCATTCGAGATCTTTGATGCGGTGAAAGTAGAAGCACCGGTAATTTTTACTACCGCTTACGATGAGTATGCCATTCGTGCCTTTAAGGTGAACAGCATCGATTACCTGCTTAAACCCATAGGCAATAAAGAGTTAAAAGCGGCCCTGGCAAAGTTCAGAAGTAAATACGAGGACGAACAGGCATTTACACAAAAGGTAGCCCGGGTAATTGAACAGATCTCGAAAAAATACAAGAACAGGTTTTTCATTAAAGTAGGCACCCGATATCAATCAGTTCAGGTTTCTGATATTTGTTGTTTTTATGTGGAGGAACGAAATACATTTCTTCGAACATCAGCCGGGAAAACTTTCGATCTGGATCATTCGCTCGATCAACTGCAGTTGATGGTCGATCCCGAACAGTTTTTCAGGATTAGCCGCAACTACCTGGTGAATATCAGTTGCGTCAGTGAAGCGGTTTCTTACTCAACAAACCGTTTAAAACTTAAATTAAAAGTTGGCTTTAAGGATGGATTGATCGTTAGTCGCGATCGCGTGTCAGATTTTAAACGCTGGATGAATAAATAAAAAAGGAGCCCAAAAGCTCCTTTTATCCTTTTAAAAAAGTGAATCAACTTAACTTATCCAACTCTCACTTTAAAAATTATTGTAGTTTTCTTTATATCAACCTGGCATCCAAATCGATGGAAGCAGTACCTCCGGCATACAACCTCGAAATGGGGCATTTTTCTTTTGCAGCTGCCGAAAGTTCAGCAAATTTTTCCTGTGCCAGTCCATCGCATTTCACCTCGCAATCGAGTTTAATGTTGGTGATTGCCGGGCCTCCGTCCAATTCACCCAATGTTACCGAAGCTTCGGTTTCGATACTTGCCGGATTCAGTCCTTCGTTGCTGATCAGCGCCGACAGGAACATCGAGTAGCACCCGGCGTGTGCAGCTCCAACAAGTTCTTCCGGATTTGTTCCTTTTCCATTTTCGAAACGTGATGCGAAAGTGAATGGTCCGCTGTATCCGGTGATATTCATTTTACCCGAACCTTCTTTCAGGGTTCCGTTCCAAACCGATTTTACTTTTCTTACTGTCATATACTTTACTTTTAAAATTGTTTTTAATAGACTGTTTCAGTATTGTTCAACAAATTTAGAGCGAAAGCGTTCATGCGTCAAATCGATTTCCCTGGAAGCAAGTAAAAGATTAATATTTACATCTTGGTAAATAATTGATAACTAGTTTTTTTGAGCGGTTATTTAGTATGCGGTAATTTACAGGAAATTGGAAACATAAAAATTCATTCAACATTTGTTTAAGAACATTTACTGTTGGATATAGCCTGAATATCGTTATATTTAGAAGCTTTATACAAAATTTTGCAAAAATCTGTAATACCTATCCAATTAAAACTACTTTAATTATGGAGAAAAAATCTGACAAAAGTGCGGTATCAAGAAGGGCATTTCTTGGCACCACGGCAGCGGCGGCTGCCGGAATTACCATTGTTCCCCGCCATGTAGTGGCCGGATTGGGACACAAAGCTCCAAGTGATAAACTTAATATTGTCGGCGTTGGTGTCGGTGGAATGGGGTTTGCCAACCTAAAAAACCTCGAGTCTGAAAATATCATCGGTCTTTGCGATGTTGATTGGAAGTACACCGGAGGAAATGGTGTATTCGATCGTTTTCCAAACGCCAAGAAATATAAGGACTGGCGAAGAATGTACGATGAAATGGGTAAAGATTTCGATGCAGTTGTAGTAGCCACTGCCGACCACACCCACGCCATTGTAGCGGCGCATGCCATCACTATGGGGAAACATGTTTATGTTCAAAAACCATTAACCCACACGGTGTACGAGTCGCGGTTGCTAACTAAACTGGCCGATAAATATCAGGTTGCCACGCAGATGGGGAACCAGGGCTCGTCGGGCGAAGGTGTAAACCTGACAACCGAATGGCTGGCCAATAATGAAATTGGTGAAGTAACTAAAGTGGAAGCCTTTACGGATCGTCCCATCTGGCCGCAAGGATTAAATACCCCGGAAAGAGGCGACTGGGTTCCGGAAACGCTTGACTGGGATCTGTTTACCGGCCCGGCAAAAATGCGTCCGTACAACCAGGTTTATCATCCCTGGAACTGGCGTGGTTGGTGGGATTACGGAACCGGTGCGCTGGGCGATATGGCCTGTCATATCCTACACCCCGTTTTTGTTGGTCTCGATTTGGGTTACCCGATTCATGCACAGGGAAATTCAACCTTGTTGCTGCAAGACTGTGCTCCGGTAGCTCAATCGGTTAAACTTACTTTCCCTGAACGTAAAGCAAATACGAATAAACCCTGGAAAGGATTGAAAAGAGACACGCTTTCGCAGGTAGATGTGCACTGGTACGACGGGGGTATCAAACCAATGCTTCCGGAAGGATGGCCGGATGGTAAAAATCCGAACGACAGTGGTGGCGGTGTTATCTTCCATGGTACCAAAGATAAACTTATCTGTGGTTGCTACGGTGTAAATCCATGGTTGCTTTCAGGACGTCAACCTGATGCACCTAAATTCCGCCGCAGGGTTGAAACCAGCCACGAAATGGATTGGGTTCGTGCGTGTAAAGAAAGCCCGGAAAACCGCGTTAAAACAGCATCTGACTTTAGCGAAGCAGGACCATTTAACGAAATGGTGGTAATGGGGGTTTTAGCAGTTCGTTTGCAATCGTTAAATAAAGAACTGGATTGGAATGGTGAAAAAATGGAATTTACCAATGTTGGTGACGATGAGCAGATAAGAACCGTCATAAAAGACGGATTTACGATTCACGATGGTCACCCAACCTTTGCCAAAACATGGACTGATCCGGCTCCTGCTAAAGCATATGCACAGGAACTGATCAAGCATACATACCGCAAGCCATGGAGTTTGCCGGATATGCCTGCTTAAGCAGCAAAATATACAAGGGAGGGTGTCGATTTCGGCACCCTTTTTTCAGCACAATTGAAAAGCAACAAATTACTTGCGTAATTTCGGCCAAATTCGTAAACTTGCACGCCGAAAATCGGAGTTGTGGTTCAGAAGTTCTAACTTTGAACCGGAAATGGTAAACTCTGAATTTTTCCGGGCCTATAGCTCAGTTGGTTATCCCGAGTACTCGGGACTGACTCATAATCAGGGGAGTCAAAAAAAGAAAACCTGATATTTTGAAATAAGAATATTTGAGACTAAATATATCGGGCCTATAGCTCAGTTGGTTAGAGCACCTGACTCATAATCAGGGGGTCCCTGGTTCAAGCCCAGGTGGGCCCACTTCATTTTCAGAGAGTTACAAGATTTATTTCTTGTTGCTCTTTTTTATTTTATACACGATTTAGTACACAGGATTACTCCAAGCGTTGTTTTTCCCATGTTAAAAACTTTTCATGAAAAAACGGATTTTTTCTGCATTCAACTTTCGAGAAAAGGTCCCTTTTCGTTTGATTAAAATTGAAAACTTGCAGATAATTATTTAATAACAATTAAAGTTAAAGTAATGACAAGGAGAAATTATTTGTTAGACGAGGCAGCCGATTATTTACGGTTACCGATCCCAACATTTCGTAAATACCGAGAAGAAATCGGGGGATCAAAACTTGGAAGAAGATGGGTTTTTACTGAAGATGAACTCGATAAATTTCTTTCTTCCAAGAGACGCAAGCCGGTTATGGAGTATGAGGAGATTTAATTCCAACCTAAGAATGTTTATACATCACTTCAAGGACTTCAAAGAATGATTGGTTGGATTCGACTGCACAGGATACTATTAACGAAACCGATTTGGCTCAAATCTACACCGGAACAGAAAACTATACTAATAACTATACTTCTTATGGCGAATCACGAGGAAAACGAGTGGGAATGGAAAGGTGAAAAGTTTAGCGTAATGCCAGGTGAATTTGTTACGAGCCTCGAATCCATCCGGCAAAAAGCAGGGAAAGGGATTTCAATTCAGAACGTTAGAAGCGCAATAAACAGATTTAAAAAATTAGAATTTCTAACAGAGAGGTCAACAAAGTCAGGAAGAGTTATAACTATCTGTAATTGGAGTAGTTATCAGCCTAAAGAAAAAGGTATCCAACAAAGAAAGCAACAAACAGCCAACAAAGACCTAACAACTAACAATAATGAAATAATGAAAGAAGATATTAATACTGTTCTTTCATATTTAAACCAAAAAGCACAAACCAAATATAAGCCCACAACTAAAAACACGGTCAGACTTATAAATGCACGATTTGCTGAAGGTTATTCCGTTGAAGATTTAAACCGTGTAACAGATACCAAGTGTCAAGAATGGTTAGGAACCGACAACGAAAAATATTTGAGACCGGAAACCCTATTCAATGCCAGTAAATTTGAATCATACTTCAATCAGAAACAGAAGAACGGTCATCCCGCACTTAAACCTCTTAAACCGCTATCCCGATGAATGAAGCGATAAACATACCACCACAGGCGATTGAAGTTGAAGCCGCTGTCTTAGGTGCCTTGATGTTAGAAGCTGAAGCATTTGAACAGGTCGAAGGAATTTTAAGCCCTGACAGCTTTTACCGGGATGAACACCGGATAATTTTTGAAACGATCCTAAAGCTGAAAAAAGATAAAAAGCCGGTCGATCTGATCACAGTCACACAGTCGATCAAAAACAGCGGAAAACTCGATCAGGTTACCCCGCCTTTTATTACAGGATTAACACGCAATGTTGTTTCAGCCGCAAACATCGAACACCATGCAAGGATCATAGCAGAGAAATACTACCTGAGGGAAACAATCAGGAATGCAAATGAGATAATTAACCTGGCTAATCAATCTGAGGATGTTGAAACCATTGGTCAGGTATGGAAACAATCAGCCGAAAGTCTTAATAGTGTTTTCACAATAGCTGACACCGGAAGCCACGTTTCCACCGTGTTAAAGGAAACAATTAAAGACATAGAGGCTGACTGTGCTGCAACAAAAGGTAAACAAACACCCGGTATTAAAACCGGCTTTCATTCACTTGATTTCAACACGGGAGGATGGCGAAACGGGAATTTGATAGTTTTGGCTTCACGTCCTGGGATCGGAAAAACTTCTTTTGCGCTGCATTTTGCTCTGGAAGCGGCAAAAGCCGGAAAGTGGGTGAACATCTTCAGCCTGGAAATGAATAAAGAAGATTTAGCCAGAATCATTTTGGCATCAGAAAGCGAAATTTACAGATCAGATATTCGGGATGGTCAACTAAAAGAATCAGACTGGCAGAAAATCAATAAGGCAGTCGGAAGGCTTGAAAAATTACCAATTATTTTTCGGGATGCCGCAGGAATGACAGTTCAGCAGATCAGGTCTGCAATTCACCAAAACAGAAAAAAAGGGAAATGTGATTTTGCGATTGTTGACTATTTGCAATTAGTAAGATCACAGTCAAGTAAAGCAATCCGGGAACTGGAAGTATCAGAAATAAGCCGAACACTAAAAACAGCCGCATTAACCGAAAATATCCCGATTATGGCTCTTTCTCAACTAAACCGTGATGCAGAAGGGAAAATTCCTTCACTCTCAAATTTAAGGGAATCTGGAGCCATAGAGCAGGATGCAGACATAGTGATTTTTCTGTCACCAGATGAGGATACAATCCGATTAACGATAGCGAAACATCGCAGGGGCAAACTGGGTGAATTTAACGTTTTCCACAATGGACAAATGACACGATTTTATGAAAAAGTAACAACAGAAATAAATACTAATTAAGTGAATTAAAAATAGGAGGATTAACATGGAAAAGAAGCCAATCTTTTTGACGCAAAGATGGACTCAGACGACAACCAAAAGCCACTAAATAACTGACAAAAACAGGAAAAAAGCTATTATGAAATTTTACAGTGGAGATGACAGGATAAACAAAATTGGCAGACCTGTTGGTTCAAAAAACAGAAAAACCAAACAATGGGAGTTATTATCAGATTCTATTCTGAACGAACATTGCGAAAGATTCAATGAAGTATTAAGGAAACTACCAGACAAACAGTTCATTGATGCGTATATTAAAATAATTGAATTCTTCAAGCCAAAGATTACACGATCGTCTTTTGAATTTGGAGATCAAAGTACCCCAGTCCCAAGCATTGTTTTCTTTGATACAGAGGAAGTAAAAAAGATTGAAAGCAACGAACAACCTCCATAAATCGAAAGCCTTAAAATCGCCCCGGAAACGCCCCTGGAAGCCGATGCTGAGGATGTGATTGATCCTGACCTGGTTGTGAAGCTAATCCAACCAAAAAACATTGGTTCTTCAGAGGAGAAAAGGGAAGCACATCGAATCACATAAAGGATAGAGAAACACAAATGATTTGGGAAGTCCTATAATGACTGTTTATTTTGAATATAAATTCTTGACTCGCAAACCATTTATTTTTAACTTTAATATTTATAATTTTTGTTATTCCAATTATTCCCAGATACTTCCAGAGCAAATTATTTAATTAAAATCAGAAATCATGAAAAAATTTAATTATTTATTTGTGCTTGTTCTTGTGTTCAGCTTGTTATCAGGTTGTACCAAAGATGAAATTCCTAATGCTGAATCGGAGGATTTAGTTTTAAAAAGTGCTCAACAAAATAACTTTTTGGTTATTTCTACATCAGAAACTCTTCCCGATGGATTGGAAAAAAAACTTGCCAGCTACGGTGAGATTGTTAATTCAATACCTGAAATTGGTGTAGTTGTTGTAAAACCAACTACATCCAACTTTGAAAAAAAAGTTGTAACGATTTCTGGCGTGCGATCTGTAGTGCCTGATTTGATCGTAAATTGGACTTCTCCTTTTAATGTAAAAGTGATGGCAAATCCCCCAAGTTTGGGTGATGACGAAACATATTTTCCCTTACAATGGGGAATGGATGCGATTAATGCTCCTGAAGCATGGAATGCTGGAGTAACAGGCGAAGGAGCTAAAGTTTTTATTCTTGACAGCGGTATTGATGCCGAACATCCAGATTTGGCACCTAACCTTAATACATCATTGTGTGCTTCTTTTGTTCCTGGTGAAGACTGGAATATTCAACCTGGAGCTTATTTTAACCACGGTTCGCACGTGGCAGGAATAGTTGCAGCTGCTGATAATGGCTGGGGAGTAATTGGTGCTGCTCCGAAAGCCGAAATTGTTGCCGTCAAGGTACTTTCTGAATTTAATGGTTCAGGCGCGTTTAGCTGGATTAATGAAGGAATTGTGTATGCTGCTGATGCAGGTGCTGACGTGATTAATATGAGTTTGGGAACGTCATTAAATTTAAATGGTTTTGTTTATGACGAAGATGGCAATCTGATTGGTAGATATTCACCAGTGGAAATCCAGGAATTGAAACGTGCAGTGCAACGAGCAATTAACTATGCATACAAGAGCGGTGTAACCATTGTTGTTTCCGCTGGAAATAATAATATGAATAGCGATGGAAATGGATCAACAATCGTTATCCCTGCTGATTTAAATAATGTTATTGCGGTATCGGCAACTGCACCTGAAGGGTTTTATTATGATCCTACCACAAATCTGGATGTAATAGCCTCTTATTCAAATACCGGAAGATCATTAATTGACCTTGCAGCACCGGGCGGGGATTTTGATTTATCTCCAGATCCGGCATTTGTTCGTGATGGGGTTTTAAGCACCAGTAGTGAAAGTTTTTACTTCGCTGCAGGGACCAGTTTTGCAGTGGCACATGTTGCAGGAGTTGCAGCTTTAATCATCTCAAAAAACCAAGGAAAAATCACCAATGTTGAAGTAGAAAAGCAGCTTCTCAAAACAGCTGATAAAATTGACAGTAACGGAATATCGGTGTACTTCGGAAACGGTAGGGTAAATGCTTTACGTGCGGTTACAGAATAAGTTTATTTTTGAGAAATATCAAGTTTGGTTTTATTTTACTCCTCGTCTTAATATGGCTTTGACGAGGGGTCTTTAATTTTTGAGTGACGTACTCTTTAATTGATGTTAACTTGCATCCTGCAACTTTTAAAAGTAAGGCAGTTTATTTAATATTTTGTTTATTCCTATATTATTAAACTGGATATAACACCATATATATTGACCATCCTGATAAATAATAAAGATAATTGTCGTAAATTGTTTCATTACCTAATTATCATAATACCAAAAATCAACATTATCACTTAATTTTAAAATGATACTTATGAAGACACGGAAATTAAAAATTCAGGATTGGATTCTTTTAGCATTAGGAATAATTTTTTTAGCATTTACTGTTATTATTGTTTTAAAAATACCACAACCCACAGAGGTTCAAATGTGGATTTTTAGGATAATTGCATCCTTAGGAGCCGCCTGTATAGGGGCATTTATTCCAGGCTTATTTGAAATTAGTAGTCAATCCACTAAGATTACGTTCAGAGCGACAGGAGCAGCTGCATTTTTTGTTCTTATGTATTTATTTAACCCACCAGATTTGGTTATTCAATTATTAACCTAAAAAAATAGATAGAAACAAATTCACTTTTTAGCAGATTATTGCAACTGATTATACTGCACATAACAGTATTCTCCTTAGATCGCCAGGATCAGGAACCTTTCTTTCTGCACCGGATGGGGGTAATTTGCAGATGAATGTGTACTAAACCGTGTACTAAATGGAAATAATTCTAATTTATTATTTCTGCTAACATTTTGAATAATTGATGTTTGAATCGAACCACAAAGAATCAGTTCAATTGATGATGATAAAATGAAACCAAGAAGAATAACATAATTTGTTCCACAAATTTTTTGGGTGGTGTGTAAGAATCCCTAAAAATTGAAACGTTAATAAATAGAGATTAACGATTAAATTTAGGGCAATGAAGAAATCAAGATTTACAGAAAGTCAGATCATCAGGATCTTAAAAGAACAAGAATCAGGCAAGTCTGTTGGGGACCTGTGCAGGGCACACGGTATTAGCCAGCCTACGTTTTATAATTGGAAGAGCAAGTATGGCGGCATGAGTGCCAGCCAGCTTAAAAAGCTCAAAGAAGTTGAGTCAGAGCTGGCACAGTTTAAACGCATGTATGCCGATTTGGCTTATGAAAACAATGCTCTAAAAAACCTGATTGAAAAAAAGCTCTAAGGCCTGTCGAGAAGAAAGAAGCTGCGGGATATTTGATTGAAGAAGAAGAATTGAGTATCCGGCGGGCCTGCGCTGCTATTGGGTTGAGTTTTGCCACGTATTACTACAAAGCCAAGCCCAAAGTTCAGGATGATGTTATCATTGGTGAGCTGGAAAAACTCGCCGAAAAGCATCCGACTTATGGATTTAAGAAGATGTTCCATTTGATGCGATCAGAAGGCTATGAGTGGAACCACAAGCGCGTTTACCGGGTTTATGTGATGATGGGGCTCAACATACGCCGAAGACGCAAGAGAAGGCTTCCTGCCAGAGTTAAAACCCCTCACATACTTCCGGTAGATTGTAATGTTACCTGGAGTGCAGATTTTATGCACGACACAATGATCAACGGGAAGTCATTCAGAACATTTAATGTGATGGATGATCACAACAGGGAGGCACTAATGATTACCGTGGATACCTCATTGAGTTCTCGCCGCGTTATTCGGGAACTGGATCGACTGATTGAATGGCGAGGTGCCCCGGAAGTTCTTCGGGTCGACAATGGCCCTGAGTTCACCTCTGCTGTGTTTGAAGCCTGGGCAAGAAAGAACAAAATCAAAATCTGTTTCATCCAGCCAGGAAAGCCAACTCAAAATGCGTTGATAGAACGATTCAATGGCAACTATCGAAAGGAAGTACTAAACGCACATTTATTTACAACTTTGGATCAAGTCAGAGATGAGACACAACGCTGGATCTGGACCTACAACAATATCCGTCCACATAAATCATTAGGATATAAAGCTCCGATCAAATTCATGGAAAATCGAAGGAAAAAGCTTTTTCCTTCGATTACTATAGATCAACATTTAGTAAAAGAAAGTATTTTTATGACTGTTTCAGTTTAGGGGAGCCTTACAATTCCATGTCATGGTTATATCTTCAGTATTTTGATGCTTATCATTGAACACATATTTGTGCGGATCGCCACCATAATCAGAAATACTGTCCAACTGATATTTAACTTGAGACGCAACGCTTAAAGTAGATAACATTAAAAGGCATAAAAGAAAGTAATCTTTCATGATGTTTGGTTTTTATCAGAATAGAAAGTTACAAAAAATCAAATCTTATTTCAAGCCAACAACCAAAACCACAAACACCTCCCAAAAGAATGGAGGCACAAACGAACGCATTTATAACGCACAATATTAAATTATTATATTTTTATAAATTGGGTCTGGTTGCTATCTGTATTCGAGAATATCTTCTTTTAATCTTATAATACCCAATGTAAAAGTTACAGGTGAGATGATCAATGAGGTAATAAAAATCATTTTAAATGGATCGTATTTTAATATCCAGGATAAGGATTCAATAGAAACATACCGATGTAGAAGATAAATTAAAAGTAAAATAATTGCAGAAATAATAATAGTAGTGATCATTATGCCAATAATACGTTTAAAAACTATTACAAATTTTCCAAAGAGATTCCAGCTTGACCAATTTTCTTTACCAGTCCTAAAAGTTTTTCCGCAATGTGGACAATTTGCATAAGGATTACCAAGGGCAATACCACGATCCTCATTATCCGCAGGTTCTAAAAATTGAATTGTTTTTTTACAGTACGGACAATACGTACTCTTAAAATGTGGCATTGGTAGTTTTTTTTTAAAATTAGGAAAAACGGTTGAATATTGAAAAACAAAAGAACATCATACAGTAATTCTATTTCAATCAAAACCACAAACGCCTCCCAAATGAATGGAGGTATGAATTTCAGTTCTGCATTAAATAGGGGTAATTTTCAGAGGTGTGTGTTAAATCGTGTACTAAATAGAAATATATTTCATTTATTAGTTTGGCTAACATATTGATTAATCGATGCTTGAATCGAACCACAAAGAATCAGTTCATCAGATGACAACAAGAAATTAAAAAGTATTGCGCAAAGGAAAGAGTAAACACACAAAATTTAAAAAGTCCTATAAAAATGTTTGTGTTAAATAGTGATGTATTGAGCTGATAGTAAGCAATATAGATTTATTGCGAATATTGAAAAGCACCATATTGTTAAGTTTGGACTATTTGTCAGTCAATTTCGGATATGAGATTTTGAATATTAATAGATATGACCTATTGATTTTGTAGGGTTTTTTGTTCCTTTCGAGTATAGATTCATTCTATTTTAGTCCCAATTTGAGATAAACCTTTGTTCGGTATTGACTTATTTATCAATGTTATATATCTTGATAATCCCTTAACAAAAATAATCCAAACACCAGTCATTAAATCACATGGACAAATAATGGGTATTTAATGCCCCGATTAAGTAAGCCAGGAAACATTGCTGTTTAGAACAGGGTGAATGGAATTGATGTGATTAATGATAAAAAATAAGTGTTTAACCTAAGACTAAAACTCATGAAAAAATCAGCAATCAAACTAACAGTATTATTATTGGCTTTGTTGCCTATAATGTTTTTAAACTCCTGTCAGGAAGAACAGGAAATGGAAGTTCAAGAAGAAATTGTTAGTCTCAAAGCAGGTGAATTAGAAGGTGAAATGGTTACCTATTGGGGTGATGAAACCTTTACAAGGGAAGATGGAAAACCCAAAGTTGTAACTATGAAAATTGGGAGTGAAGATTTACAGCACTTTGAAGATTGTTTTATCCTGAAAATTAAGAATGGTAATGAAGATGGAACAAACAGAGTTTCAAGTGCAATAATCAAAGTTGATGGGAAAGAGATTTTTGGAACAAATGACTTTAATTTAGAAGTAGGTTTGTTAGAAAAAGAGATTTGTGGATTAATGGAAGAATCTAAGATTGAAGTAGAATTAAGAAGTGAAGTTGGGAGTTTTATTGACGTATGGATTGAAGGTGTTTACAAAGCTGGTCACATAAAAATTGATAGTAAAGGAGGAGCTTTAGAGTTTGAAAATATTTTTCTTGAAGTTCCACCAAATTCAGTTAATGAGGAAACATTCTTTTGGATAGAAACCTGTGATGTCAATAATGAAGGAAATGAAATGATATTTGATGGTGAGTTTAGTTTAATGCCTGAAGGATTGCAGTTTTCAAATCCGGTTAAACTTTTATTGGACTTTTCTGATAATTATTCAAATGAATTGAATCCAGCATTGTACGAATATTATAGCAACAGTGATTTTTTAAGATGGCAAGATGGCGAATTTGATTCTGAAAAAAAGATTTATTCAACTTATTTGAATCATTTTTCTGATTGGGTATATCAAAAAGTGTCTGCGATGTTGCTCCCTAAAGAATCCGATTATTTTGTTCATTTTAATAATTACCCAACCAATGTTAATAGCAACAATTACAATACAGAACAATATTTCAGAAAGGATATAATGCGTTCATTTTATCAGTGGTCAACTTTTCTTTCTCCAATTGATATTAATTTTTATGAATCTTCAAACGCAACAAATTCTTTTATCGAAGTATTCTTTAGAACTCCTTCTCAAGCTGCAGAATTTTATGGTGGAAATCCTCTTGAATCTGACGACCCTAATATTGACGTGCCTGCAGTAGTTGTCTATAATCGAGAAAATGGAATTAGGCATGTTAATTTTAATCAGAATATTAGTTGGTCAACCTTATATGAACAAGCGATGTTACTGCCTGGTTATTTTACTACAGGAGATATAGCTCTTCATGAAGTTGGTCATGTCATTGGATTTAATCCTCCTCATGTTCTTAATGAGAATGCAGTAATGCATAAAGAGAATAATAGCTATTTAAGCGTATATCCATTAGTTCTTAGAAGCAAAGATTTAAGTAAACTTGAGTTGGGATATTTTCCACTTCTGCCATCAAATACATCAAAAAAATGTGTAATAGAATTGGTTCCCTTGTCGGAAGAGTTTCAAGTTCTGCAACCGGGAGATAAAGTTTTAAAAACACCAAAGGTAAAGGTGATAAATGAACTTGGTGAAGGAGTGGCTAATGTTAGTGTAATGTTTCAATCATCTCATTCAACCAGAAATGATGAATTATCTGAACAGATTGTATTAACAAATCAATACGGCATTGCTGAATTGAATTCATGGCAATTATCTAACGAAGAAGATGACCATACTATTTACGCTATCATCGGAACTTATCCCCACAAAATAATTAATTTTACAGTCTATGTTGAAAAAGAAAACGACGATATTGAAACAGGAACTTTCACTGACCCACGTGATGGACAACCCTATGAAACTGTTCAAATTGGAGACCAAATCTGGATGGCTGAGAATTATGCTTATTTACCAGAAGTTTATCCTCCTACTGAAGTTTCATATACTGAATCACGTTATTATGTTTATGGTTACAATGGTAACAGTCCTTATGTTGCATCGGCTACTGATAATTACAAAGAATACGGTGTTTTGTATAATTGGGCAGCAGCCAATGATCTTACCATTTTGCCAGAAGGGTGGCATTTACCGTCTGAAGCAGAGTGGAATGAATTAATTCAAGAAGCAGGCAGTCAACCTGCTGTTAATTTAAAAAATGAAAGTGGATTATACTGGTATTTTAATGATTATCCACGTCCAACAAATACAACAAGATTTTCGGCCAAAGGAGCTGGATGGTTAACTGATGGTGGTTTTGGTCAACTCCAGTGGTATGGTTTGTTTTGGACATCATCAACCATTCAACCTCCTAATACATTCCCAGATGGTTATGCGAGAGTTGGAGTGATGAGAGTATTTGAACCAAACGTTCTAACATGGACTTTCCCAAGAAAAGTGGGTGCAAGTGTTCGTCTTGTAAAAGATTAATTCTCAACATCCACCAACTCAAAAATACTAACCCCCAAGCCCTTTTTAATTGTAATCCGGGACCTTGCTTTCTGCATCGAATGGGGGTAATTTGCAGATGAATGTGTACTAAACCGTGTACTAAATGGAAATAATTCTAATTTATTATTTCGGCTAACACACTGAATAGTTGATATTTGAATCGAAACTACAAAATAATAGAACCTGATTAGGGATCAGGTTTTCCTTAGCATTTCTTGAAAGAGGAGGTTAGATAATCTTCAGGCGTACTCTTTTTTGCAGATTCAAGATTAAATCCAAATGATCGGCAAAATTCACTAATAAACCTTTTTGAATCCATCTCATTTGGAAATATATTGAGGCCTTTTTCTTCAGTTAATAACTTGTGTAATGGATATAACCATTCTTTAACAAAATCCAATTCATGACTTTTTATTCTTGGTTTATTGAGAGGCAACTCTTGAAATCGAGATAGGGCCTTTCTCAAATTATCAATTAAACTGGATTTTTCATTTAGTGTATGTAAAAGTACTTCGTTATCTACTTTAATTGACTTCCAGGATTTATCCGATTTGGTCTTATATTTAAGTTCAATGTAAGATAAACTCACATCCATATCAGACAGTAGGATATTTTTAACATCAATAAGTTGCTTTTCATGATCTTTCCAATCAATGTCTTTTGATTCCGCAAATCTTTTATTCGTTTTAGCAATCCACCATTCATAAAATATTTTATCCCAGATTGTGTAAAGGATTTCCTGATGCTTTTCAAGATGATACTTTTTAATCAACTTTCTAAATTCTATATATTCTTCCGGCTTGTTAATTTGTAAAGTTCCTCTGATGAAATCCCAATTTGTGAAACTTGGAAAGTAATCATGTAAAAAAGTTAAGAGATTTTCCATAGCTAAAATTTAGTTAATTTATCTTGGTATTCTTCTTCTTTCTTATCGGGAAAGTTACCCAGATAGGCTTCCGTTGTTTTTAAATTGCTGTGTTTTAACTGTGTCGAGATATACTTCATCGGAGCTTCCTCCCTCAATAGTTTTGATGCGAATGAATGTCTGGCCGTATAAGTTGTAATGGTTTTTTCAATTTCAAGAACAGAAGCTATTCTTTTCATCGTTTTATTGGTCTTTTTATAAAAAGCATGAACTGTGTTTTTAATTGCAACCTCATCCATTCCTTTCGTTATCACTGGCAACAAATAATCCAGTTCTTCAGGATTTTTCCATTTATCAATTATTTGTTTAGCATTATTGCGGACAGGGATCCCACGGTTTTCAACTTCCTTTGAAGTAAGTTTTGTTTTTTCTCGTATGTAATATATCCTTTTTCCGATATAATCTTTATGTTTTAACAAACACAAATCTTTAGGATTGATTCCACTTAAAAAATACATGAGTTTCCACATATCCAGATAAAATGCTTCATCTGATTTCCCCTCAATTTCATAGTCAATTACCTTTTTCAGTTCCTCATCTTCTAAAGCAATGATTCGCCCCGAACCTCTTGAGATTTTTAATCCATCTGGATTGTTTTTGTTATGGAATGGGTAGACCTTCCAGAAATTATTAGATTTTGTATCATAAAACATGACCTTCATTGCCCTGAGGTACATCCCGATTGTGGAATCTGATTTTTTGTTATTCTGCATCCATGTAATGTAATCCTCTAAAAATTCCTTGTTGATTTTATTAAATGGAAGTTCGTCTTTTTCATTTTTCAGATATTCCATTTTTTCCAATTTTTCTAATGTGTAGAACCTGGCAAAGGATTCTTTGGCATCATTATAACTATTGGCAGTTCCAATTCGATTTTGAGATTTTAAACGGTTTATGTAATTATCAAAATGAGTAAACAGGTCATTTTTATCATTCTTAACTTTTGATTTTTGGGTGTATTCTTTTTTGAATTTATCCAGTGTGAAGTCTTGAATCTTATCTGCTTCTTTCTGCCATTTTGATTTTAGGTCATTAAAGATGTTATATAATTCAAGAAATTTACCTTTTTGTTTAGTTGCCTTTTCTGTTTCTATATCGAATCCCTGGGATTTATAAAAATCCCATTTTTTAATCGAATAGTCACCCAAACCATGATAAACGTATTCCTGCAGAATTGATTTATCAAGTTTCCTGTTGATTTCATCTTTAGGGATTCCGAGATATATCTTTTTTGTTTCTCTTTCCCCTTCAGAATTTGTAACTGTATGTGTAACCCGAATTTTTAACGGATATAACCCATCGTCTTTTGTTCTATACGTATACAGGTATAAAGAAACTGTTGCTCCCATAATTTTTCTATTTAGTACCTCATTTAGTACCTAAAAGTAAAAAATATCTATTATTTTTGAAATATTATTGATTAAATACTGTTCTGTAAATCAGCATTATTTATCAACAATAACAAGCGTTTGAGCAGTTTTGATAAGAATATAGCACCTGACTCATAATCAGGGGGTCCCTGGTTCAAGCCCAGGTGGGCCCACCGTCTTTAAAAAAATGAAGGCAATTACAAATCGTGTAATTGCCTTCATTGTAATATAATTTTTAGAAACCACTTATTGTATTAGAAATCAGATAAACCAAAAATATGGTTTGTAATCCATGTTATCATCTACCCTAACTTTATTCATAATATTTGGTTCTTTCTCATCTTCATTTTTTTGATCCATTAATGAAACGTGATCTGATATTTCGGCCCAATGCAACGAGATAATAGGCCTTTCTGTATCCTGCATAGTACAATTGGTAATATCAACCAGCGATGCTTCGAAAATGAATTTTGCATCACTTTTTGTTTCACTTACCGAAACAGCTTTCTGTGCATCAAGATCGTACATTGTGTAAAAGTCTGTTTCATCCTCATTTGTAAAACTAACCCGGTTAAAATTCAGGTCCTCAATAGTCCGGTTTGTATTTGAATAGGATGCGAGTGCTGGAGTTTTTCTTTTGATTGTAGATTGCCTCATTGCTTGACTTCCAACTGCATTAAATGGCATAAAAATGTTTTGATTACTTTTTTTCATTTCAATTTGTTTTAAATGTTAATTACTACTACAAAAATATAGCTGTGGATGCTTTAATTGCTGCCTATTCAGCCCGTTCACTATCCCTTTTAGCCCATTCAAATAGTATTGGTAAGTATTGATTATAGGGGAATCAAAAATAGAGGTCGACCTCATGTGCCGACCCCTTTGCTTATGAATTTGCAACAATAACAAACTACCCATTATTTATTACCGAATTGATTGAATATGCTTATGAGTGTCCGTTATGAAGCAAATCCAATGTTTGTACTTCAAATGTATTGTCCTGCCTGTCTGTTCTTTGCTCTTTACGGTTGGCTTAATATCCCAAAAAGCTCAAAATTGAAACTTGCATTTTTTCCATCAAAAAAGGGGCAGACCCAATTGCCTACCCCCACTTTTGAACTTACAGTAATAACAAACGACACTAACTGTTATTTTTTTGAGCTTTTATCTGATATCCTTATCAATTCGTTTGCCTACTGTTGCTAATAAATAGTTTGTGAAGGCGGGATTTGTTACTTTTCGAGAAACAAATTCCCGCCTGGTGAGTATATGTTTGTTGGCTAATTGGAGTATGAAACGTACTATCCCAGACATGTCTGCTTGTCACTCCAAAAGCCTCGCTATTTTACTTATCTATTTGTCTTAAGCATACTTTCGCCTTATCGTCTCATTTGTGCCGGAGCCGGACCAGGTGCCGGACGTGCTGCCGGTTGCATAGGTCGCGTACTGGGCTGCGATGGTCGCATAATCGGCTGACTTGGCCTGGTTGCAGGTGGTTGCACACTCGGTTGACTTGGCCTTGTACCTGGCTGCGTTGGCCGCACATTAGGTTGTTCTGGCATTACAGAAGGCTGTGCCGGTCTTCTGTCCGGTTGCGCCGGTAATGTCGTTGGCCTTTCAGGTCTTCCCGGTCTTTCAATCGGATGCTCTGGTTTTGGCCGGTGGTGCGGAGGGCGGTAATGTGGTGGCCGATAATAAGGAGGTCGATAACTGTACCAGTGCCAGTTCCATCCCCAACCCCAGTGCCCATGCCAGTTCCAGTAAAACGACGAACGAAACCAGGGCGAGTAAACCGGTACCCATCCGTAAAACGGATCGTAGAAAAATCCATAACCGTAAGTCATTGGATGATGGTAGTAAAAATGACCATGCCATCCATGGTAGTGGAAACCTGTTCCGAATACTACTGTCGGACCATAAATATAAGATCCGGTGTAACCCGATGTATATCCGGTATAAACCACTCTGTCGGTATTCTTATAAATGTGAACATATTTAATGTTGTACAGCGGATTATCGGCTGGAATATTTTCCACACCCACAGGACGTTGTATGGCAATTTGCCACGGACCATAAGGCGAAGAAGAAAAATACCATACCGCATCGTCAACCAGATAATATCGCTTACTCCACAAAAGTACCGGGCTCGACGTATTTATGGCATACGATAATCCCGTTCCATTAATTTTTGCAAATTCAGGATCTCCATTATACACTACTTTTTTATCAAGGGTAGTAGAAATGTCATGCCTTGATATGTTAGGTATCTGCGCATCTCTTACCGCATTTGCTGCTGCTTTGGTGCCAGGCACACTTACCAGTACATTGCTCTTATCATGATCTTCCGGGATACGGGTAAAATCGGCTGGTAATTCTTCGGGAGACATATATTGCCAGTTGCCTTCCAGTTTATCCGATACAAACCAACGTCCGGAAAACAGGGTGTAATACTTATGGCTATTTACATCTCTGAACAGCTCAGCGTCGGAATTTTCCACGTATGCCAGTCTGGTATTCGGAATAAGTACAAACTTCGGACTACCATCGGTAGAAATAAGTTCTGCCGGTTCGGTTGACACAATAATGTCGGGTACTATCCGGGTCTGAAATTGCTCATTCTGCATGCTATCGTATAAATCGCGTGCATGTTTTTTCATTACACGGTTAATGCGGCCGGGCACTTTTTCGTTATATTCCCATCCCTGCAAAGCATTTTCTGACGAAAACCACAGTCCGCCACCAAACAGGTAATACATCTCTTTTTTATTGTCTTTTATAATAAAAGCCGCCGCATTCGACACCTTCGAATAACGTTTGTCCAACTCCTCGTAAAAAGGCTCTCCATCTACAACGATTAATGCCGAAGGATGATTTGAGTAGATAACTGATGGTGCCTCAGTGTTAAATCCCGCCTCATCGTGCAGGTTTGAAGAAGTGTGTAGCCCAACAATAGCGCTTTTTGGTATTTCACTAAAACGTTCTGCCAGCTCGCTGTAAAAAGCAGTTTCTATTTGTGCTTTTTCTTCTTCCGTCAGGTCTTCAGCCACTCGAATGTCATTTACTTTCCAGTTGCTTATTTCATACATGCCTGAAGTACTTCCCTCATTTACCTCAAATTCGGCCCAAACCGAACCAAAATATTCTTCCGATGAGCTATTCTCTTTTGCCAAAAAAGCGCTGCTCATCTCAATAGTTCCATTATCTCCTGCTTCAAACTCAGGCGATACATTCAGTAGTTCTACTGAGAATTCGTTTACCGGGCTTTTTGTGTCCTTTTCCCCGGAAATTTTGGATGATGCAAATCCACTTAGTGAAAGCATCACCACCAGGACTGTACCTAATTTTGCTTTCATAACTTAACTTTTTTAATTGTTATTACTGGTACAAATATGTTGGTTTACAAGCCCGTTTTTTGCCCGAAACAGCCCATGCGTTATCCCATAAAGGCCAGTTAATCGTTTGCCATATTCTGCGGCTTTTTTAAGAGTTTGGTAAAAATGATACAGCTATCGGGCATAATGAAAAAACCCGGCAACTTCATACCGGGCTTTTCATCAATCAATTGTTCAATCTAAATGCAAATGCGTTAACAACCTTTTAATAGTTGTAAGCATCAGGACCGGGTTTAGTCGGATAATCGGTTCCCGGAACCATCGGATTTTCTGCTGATGGTGGAAGTGGCTGTACCGGCTCCTCGTAATAATAATCGTCCGAACATGATGCCATTGCTACTCCAATGCCTGCTAATAATACAAATGCTACTGCTAATCTTTTTAATTTTTTCATCGTTTTAAATTTTAATTGTTATTACTGTTTGTTTTAATGTTCGATACAAAGATGCGGGCTTTTGGTCCGGTATTTTACTCCATGCCGGCCAGGTGAAAGCCCAAAAAGATCAACAGGAGAGTGGTGATTTGTTAGTTTGCAAATGCTGCTATTACTGGTGAGTGTTTTCATTTGTGAATGTGAAAAGAGAAACAAAAAGCCCGGCATTAAATACCGGGCTTTTCATCAATCAATTAATTCAATATAAATTCAAATGCTTTAATTACCTTTTAGTAGTTGTAAGGATCAGGACCGGGTTTGGTCGGATAATCGGTTCCCGGAACCATCGGATTTTCTGCTGATGGTGGAAGTGGCTGTACCGGCTCCTCGTAATAATAATCGTCCGAACATGATGCCATTGTTACTCCAATACCTGCTACTAATACAAATGCTACTGCTAATCTTTTTAAATTTTTCATCGTTTTAATTTTTAATGTTATTACTGTTTGTTTTTTTGTTCGGTACAAAGATGCAGGCTTTTGGACCGGTATTTTGCTCCTGTACGGCCAGGTGAAATCCCAAAAAGATCAAACAGTTGAAAAGAGTTGTTTTAAATGCAAAAAGCCCGACCAAAGGCCAGGCTTTCCATCCTATCTCGTGTATTAATTTTATTACTTCTGCAAAATATCGAGTGCTATTAAAGCTGCTGTTTTTGTTCCAAAGGTTATTCCTTCCATCGACACATGGTAATAGGGCTCATGTACAAAAAACGGAAATTCTTTTCCTTCTTTCTGAGCCTGTGCAAACTCTTCAACCGTAACACCTCCTAAAAACAGGTAAGCACCTTTCACATCTTCCAGCCCGTCTATCAGGGCAAAGGCATCTTCCGATCCCGAAGCCACAAAGTCATCGATCCGGTTGTTTACAAAATCAACTCGTTCCGTTACGCTTCTTATCTGGTTTATAAAATCCTCATCGTTATAAACCGCCGGGCCAAATCCGCTTTGTGTAATGGTTGGCATCATTTCTTCGGGCACATCGTTTGCCAGGGCAATGCTGTTTACAATGTCGTGTATACCTTTAATCATTTTATTCATGGTCTCCTCGTTCGAGAAGTGCAGCTTTAGTTTCAGGTGTGCTTCAGTAGGAATCACATTGTGGTCCTTCCCTGCCTGCACGCTACCGATGGTTAACACCGCCACCTCGTTCGGGTCGGTATAACGCGAGACCACTGTTTGCAACTGAACGATTGCCATTCCGGCCATTACCACCGGATCTTTAGCGTGATGTGGTGAAGAACCGTGTCCGCCAATTCCGTGAAAGGTTACATCCATGTGTGTGGTTCCGGTCATTATACGCCCCGCTGATGCAGTCATTGTTCCCACCGGAGCCGGCCCTGTATGTTGTGCCAAAAAATAATCCGGTTTGGGAACGTTGTATTTGGTGTACAATCCATCGTCGACCATTGCCTGTGCTCCTTCAACAATTTCTTCGGCCGGCTGTGCTACCAGAACCAATGTTCCCGACCACTGGTCTTTCATTTCTGTCATGGTATGTGCTAAACCGATCAAAAAGGAGGTATTGGCATCGTGTCCGCACATGTGCGAAACGGGTACTTCTTCTCCTTCACGATTGGTTACAACCTGCTTGCTGGCATAAGGCAATCCGGTTTCTTCTTTAATCGAAAGAGCATCCATATCGCCACGGTACATTAAAACCGGGCCGTCGTCGTTACGCAGGATTCCAACAACACCGGTAATTCCTATTTCGGTGTGTACCTCAAATCCCAGGCTTTTTAACTCTCTTTCAACCACCCCGGCTGTACGGAATTCCATAAAAGGCAACTCAGCATGTTCGTGGATATCTTTATAAATATCCTGAATGTATGCTGCATTCGCATCTACTACCTTTTCCATTTTATCGATTACCGATTTGGGGAGGGTGCTTTCCTGTGCCACATTGGTAAAGGCTGAAAATATCATCAGTATAATCAGCATGCCAATCAGCCAGTTTCTTTTAGTTATTGTTTTCATCGTTTTAAATTTTTAATGTTAATACTGTTTGTTCGATACAAAGATGCCGGCTTTTGGACCGGTATTTTGCTCCTGTACGGCCAGGTAAAATCCCAAAAAGGCCAATACCTAAAAAGTGCTTCTGTGCGTTACTAACCAACCGATCACGCGAAAGGATTCGCGCGATAGCAGGGGAAGGTGATACGGCATAAAGAAAGCCTGCCTTGATAATCAAAGCAGGCTTACCTAAATGCTATGCTATTATTTCTACCTGTAATGCTGTTGCACAAGCTCGCGTGCGAAACCGGGGAAATACACCTCGTTCATATACACACTTGCGAAAAAGACCACCACCGTATTGGTTTCGGGCGATACATAAATTCCCTGCCCGTAACGACCGGCTTTAAACAGATCACCATCGTCGAATACCAAATCCCACTGGTAGGTGGCATGCGATTGCCCATCTTTAAAATATTTCGACTTATCGGTTTCTACACCGCGCTTCAGTGCATCTGCCAGGCTGTTGTCATAAACTTTGTCCCAGTAGGTATCGCTTACAATTTGTGTGTCGGCAACCTTGTCCCAACTCGGTGTGTACAATAAGGCAAAGCGTCCCATATCGCGAAGGCGCGAAGCAAACATTCCGGCCGACAGTGCTTCTCCCTGTGCCGATAAAGCATAATGACCATCGCTTTCCATCCCCACCTGTGTCCAGATGCGCTCGCTTATTACATCTTCGTATTTTTCACCGGTAACTCGCTCGATAATAAAGCCCAGTATCTGTGTATTTGGCGAAGCGTAATCGTATTTTACACCCGGCTCAATATAACTCTCCACGTCTTTAAACAGCTCGAAAGCCGATTTACCACCATCCTCGTTACGCGAAGCAAAAGCATACCTGGTAACCTGCGACAAAACATGATCGGGATTCATAAAGTTCGCGTTGGTTTCCACATAATCCATTCCCGAAACATGATGCAATAAATGCTTCACTTTAACGCGTTTCCAATCGTCGTTATCGTATTCCGGGATATAGTGATTTACTGTTTGTTCCAGGTCTATCAACCCTTCTTCTTCCAAAATATGCACGGTTAATCCCAACAATTGTTTCGATGCCGAAAACCAGCTGTGTTTGTCCAGCTCGCGCATTCCGGGATATTCTTCCAATACAATTTTACCATCGTGAATCACCATCACCCCTTGTATGCGTGCTTCTTCGTCGCTTAAAAGATCGCTTAAAGGCATCTTACCTAAATCGGTATCCGTCATGGTAGTTAGCAGCGACTCATCCAGATCTTTTTCCAGCATAGCCACCTGCCCGGCTCCGCGATAAACGGTAGCTGTTTGGTAAAACTCGGGTGTATTCAAAAAACTATAGGTTCCCAAATCGCCGTTTACCAGAAAATCCTGGCTACTGTATTCCCGTCGGTACTCCAGCACCTTTTCAGGCGAAATGCCGTCTTTTAAAACAGATACTGGTGAGAGCTCTATTGTTTCTGCTGTTGTTGTTTCTTTTATTGTTTCTACAGGCTGCTGTGTACAGGCTGTTGCCAAAAATAGCCCGGCTAACAAAATGCTTAATGTCGTTTTCATAATCTGTTGTTTTATTTGTTATTACTGTTTTTTTCGTTCGGTACAAAGATGCGGTATTGCAGCCCGGTATTTTACTCCTAAATGTTCAGGAGTAATCCCCAAAAGGTCAAAAGGAACCACTTCGAAGTAGGTGATATGGCATTTAACAAAGCCTGCCTTGATTATCAAAGCAGGCTTACCTATATGCTATGTTATTATTTCTACCGATAATGCTGCTGAATAAGCTGCCGTGCAAAACCGGGAAAATAAACATCGTTCATGTATACACTCGAGAAATAAACGACCACCGTATTGGTTTCGGGCGATACATAAATACCCTGTCCGTAACGACCGGCTTTAAACAGGTCCCCATCGTCGAATACCAAATCCCACTGGTAGGTGGCATGCGACTGCCCGCCGTTAAAGTATTTCGATTTATCGGTTTCCACGCCGCGTTTTAATGCATCAGCATATGTGGTGTCATATACTTTGTCCCAATAAGTATCGCTCACAAGTTGCTGATCGGCTACCACATTCCAGCTTGGTGTGAACAACATTGCAAACCGGCCAAAATCGCGTAAGCGAGATGAAAATAACGCAGCAGACAATGGTTCTCCCTGTGCCGACAAGGCATAATGACCATCGCTTTCCATTCCCACCTGTGTCCAGATGCGCTCGCTTATTACATCTTCGTATTTTTCGCCGGTAACGCGCTCGATAATAAAGCCCAGTATCTGTGTATTTGGCGAAGCGTAATCGTATTTTACACCCGGCTCAATATAACTCTCTACATTCCTGAGTAATTCAAAAACAGACTCACCGGCATCTTCGTGGCGTGTACTCAGCGAATAAGTAACCGCTTTTGACAACGGATGCTCCGGATTCATAAAATTGGCGTTGGTTTCAACATAATCCATCCCCGACACATGGTGCAACAGATGTTTTACTTTTATCCGTTTCCAATCGTCACTGTCGTATTCCGGAATGTAATGGTTCACGGTTTGCTCCAGGTCTATTAATCCTTCCTCTTCCAAAATATGCACAGTTAATCCTACCAATTGTTTCGATGCCGAAAACCAGCTGTGTTTGTCCAGCTCACGCATTCCGGGATATTCTTCCAATACAATTTTACCATCGTGAATCACCATCATTCCTTGTAAACGTGCTTCTTCGTTGGTCAAAAGTTCGCTTAAGGGCAGCTTTCCTAAATCGGTATCCGTCATGGTACTTAACAGCGACTCATCCACTTCTTTTTCCAGCATGGCCACTTGTCCGGCTCCGCGATAAACGGTAGCAGTTTGGTAAAACTCCGGTGTATTTACAAAACTATAGGTTCCTAAATCACCATTAACCAAAAAATCTTTACTGCGATACTCCCGGCGGTACTCCAGTGCTTTTTCCGGCGAAATGCCGTCTTTAAAAACTAATACGGATGAGAGCTCCATTGTTTCTTCTGTTTTTGTTTCTGCAGGTGGTTGTGTACAGGCTGTTGCCAAAAATAGTCCTGCTAATAAAATGCTTAATGTCGTTTTCATAATCTTTTGTCTTATTTGTTATTACTGTTTGTTTATTTGTTCGGTACAAAGATGCCGGCTTTCGTGCGGGCATTTTACTCCCAAACGCCCATGCAAAATCCCAATCCGTTCAATCGGTAAAATTCGTTGTATGCTTATTATTATATGAGTTTCCTGACGAATCGGAACTGGGCTTTTTGGGACTATACATGACCTGAATTGAGCACAAACCTGGAATCCACTACGATACTTTTGCAGGAGTTATTTAAGTAAATCATTAACAATTAAAATGAATAATTATGAAAGTATTAAGCAAAGTATTATGGGCGATTGATTTCAACAGCGATCATGAAATCTCAATCGAAAAAATCAACAGAGTCAGAAATCAGTTTGGAAACGATCTTATTATTCTGCATGTGCTTCCTCCACATATAAAAGGGGCAGCATCTCAAAAAAAGATCACCAAATCGGTAGAGTATGAAATCCGAAACAAAATTTCAGCACGATTGAAGCCGGAGAATGAGCAAACCATTACAGTACGTGTTGAAGTTGGTGATATAGCCGACCAGATTAATAAGGTTGCCAAAGAGGAAAAAGTTAACCTGGTTATTCTGAACAAAGGGAAAACGGCTGAGCTGGGTGCGAATGGCTTCAATATTCTAAGAAAATTAAGAAAACCAGTGGCTGTTTTACCTCAATCACCATCAGGTAATAATCAACACCTTGTTTGTCCGGTCGATAATTCAAAAGCTTCGGCCATGGCATTAAAATCGGCTATTTTACATGCCCGAAAGATCGACGCCAGATTATCGGTCATTACAGTTTACAGACCTTTTAATCTGATCTCGCCACGATTAATGCGGGCCGGACTTACTGAAGAAAATGAAAGAAAACGCGATTACAAAATCTTTAAAAAGGAATTTAAAACATTTCTGAGAGATTTTGATTTTTCAAATGTCAATGCAGAAGCATTAATCCTGGAAGGAGATCCGGAAACGGAAATTGTTAAGTTTGCACAGCAGGCAACAGTCCTTTATGTTGGCAGCTCCGGGAAAAGAGCCTTGCAAAGATCCTTTTTGGGATCGGTAAGTGAAAAGGTAATTCGAGAAGTTGGATGTTCTGTAGTAAATGTTAAAACGGAAGATGTTTTCAGATTACGTATTCCAAGCGGCTCGGAAAATCTGGAAACTCACTACAACAGTGGCAATGAGTTAGCGAAACTTGGATTCATGAAGGAGGCGATTGTCCAGTATAAGCATGCGCTAAAGATTAAAAATTTTCATTTACCAACCATCGAAGCATTGGTTAAGGTGTATATTCAACTTGGTAAAAAAGAAGAAGCACGTTTTTACGAAAATTTAAAAGAATCGATTCTTACCACTATCATGAATAGAACCATTGAGCATGAAATACGCAAATCGTACAGTGCTGCTACCTAAGTACTTTACTGGAAACAACATCCTTTTTTATAATTAAAAAACGGCATTTTAATCAGAATTCCGGAAATGGGTTTTTAACGATAAAACAGAAAAACAATCTAAAATTTCAGTTAAAATTTCATTTCTTTTATTTTTAGATTTCAAAACTATATTGAAATGGATAATTCGGAAAGTGTATACCTTAAGGTTAAGGAAGGTGAAGCCAGAGGTTATTTTAATGCATTACTAAAATGCTTTGGCGGCGAGGTTTCGGGAAATGTTTATGAAGTAAACAGGGGACGCACACGCATCAGGTTAACTTCATATTCCATTATCCCGGGATTTGAAATCAGCACCACTTCTGCCACGCACTACACTTCCGTTGTTGTCGACAGAGAATCGGATGATAATCCTGAATTGATACATTTAAATATAATCAAGGAAGGAAGTATGACCAGGGATTACGACAGTTGTGAAAAACGGACCGAAGCAGATAGTAGCAAGGGGATATTTATTTATAATGGTTTATTCCCCATGAAAATAACACATCCACCCAATGCTTTACTCGAATCGGTGGCTTTTAAAATTAGCAAAGAGGCTTTAACGAATCTTATTCCCGAAGCAACAGATACATTTGATGCCCTTTTTGGATCGAACGAGCCGGTGGCTTATCACACGCATTTACCTGTTGAATTGGAAACACTGGTTGAGGATATTTTTGTTTTCAAAAAAAGTGAATTTGGAAGTAAGCCATTGGTGATTGCCAGGAGCCTTGAATTATTTACCCTCCTGCTTCGATCGGTGAGAAAACTGGTCGATAAAGACGAACTACACGGCTTGCACATTGATGACTACCAGCGTTTATTAAAACTGAAAGATCAGCTGCTATCAAGTTTCGACCAGCGTATTAGTGTGGAAGATCTGGCCGCAGAATTTGGAATAAGCGTATCGAAATTAAAACGGGATTTTAAAGCGCTTTTTAATACTTCGGTGTACCAGTTTTACACCCATGCACGAATGGACGAAGCGTATCGCCGGCTTAAAACAGGAAACTTTTCAGTAATGGAAGTGGGTTACGACTTGGGCTATCAAAACCTATCAAAATTCTCATCGATGTTTAAAAAGGTAAAAGGTATTAATCCGAAAGAAGTTTTGCCTTTATAGATTCATGTTCTAAGCATTGTTAAGGCTAATTTTTGGGTATGCTTCGGTCTGTTCTACTATATTCAACGTAAAGACAAAAAAATAGTAATATCATGAAAGCCCAGGTGGGCCCACAGGTATCAAGCAGTTAGAAGAGTTAATTCTAGCTGCTTTTTCGTTTACTTGCTCTTGGTCTCTGTGTACCTCACTTCGATTTCATCAACTGTAAAAATGTTAGTGCATGGATGACATTGAATCTCTACAGTTGTGTCAGGGGTACTCAATTAACCGCATTCGCTAATTTTTGAAAGAAGGTCGTAGTCCTTAATAAAAAAGGTTTTACCCTTAATTTCAATTAATCCATCTTCCTTGAATTTGCTTAGTATTTTTATAACATTGGCTGTGGAAAGACAGGCGAGTTCAGCAAGTTCTTTTCTCGATAACAATAAATCAAACTCCCGGGTTTTATAGATTCGGTCAGCTAAACACAAAAGTATGTCGGCCATTCGACCATAGGATTGTTTGTTGGTAATACAGTAAAAACGTCCGTAGGCCAAAGCCGTTTTTGCACTCAAGATATTTACCAATTCATTGGAGAATTTTGGATTATTTAAGGCAATTTCCCGGATGATATTTAAATCAATCATTTGCACAACAGAGTCAACATAGGCCATTGCCGAATACTGATAGGAGCGGTTCCCTTCAAGTAAAGCTATTAAACCAATAAAATTATCCTTGGGTATTATGGTTAATATCAATGCGTTCTTTTCACCTTCTATGTAGGCCTTAGCCAGTCCTTCGCGTAAAAACATAACATTTGATGCCAATGAGCCTTGCTTACAAATGATTTCACCTTTTTTAAATTTTACCTCAACCTGATTTTTCGCGATAAGGTCAAGTTCCTTCTCTGAAAGCAATTCAAAACATTTGCAGCTTTCTGTTACCACTGAGCAGGTGCAGTTATTAATTGTTTCGTTCATAATTCACAGGTTGACGAAAGGCTAAAAATATTATGAAACAAATTCATAATTGACATATGTCAGTCACTTTTATTAAAAAGATCATATTTTTTTAGAAATTGTTTCATACTTACCAATAATTCCAGAACGATCCGGTTGGTCTATTTTTAAACCAAAAACACTTAAAACCAAATTGTATGAAGAAGTTATTTACTTTTTGTTTGATTTTTACATCTCTTTTTGTTTTCGCCCAAACTCATCCTAATATTTCAAATGTAGTAAGTCGATACAAAGGTGCAGAGAGTTGTGTTGCTTGTCATGATGAATGGTCTTCTTTTGATGCCCGGTTAATGGCTGAACAAATTGTGGGAACCACTCATTTTGCATTCAAATCGGATATTGGAACAAGTAATGTTTTCCAATACGATGAAGATGATGATTTAGCCAACGACGTTGCAGTTGATGGTTCATGGGGAAAAATTAACCGGTATTGCGGTTTACCCGGGGCCATACCAAAAAGCAACTGGCTGGGTCTTATGCAAAATCCTGGTCCGGCTTTTAATGCAGCAAATCCCGTATATACAACTGGCTTGCCAGGAGGATGTGCTCGTTGCCACATAAGTAACGGAACGCTCACACCGGGGGATCTTACCAGTGAAGATGCCTGGAAAACGGTAGATTGTCTGCTTTGTCATGCCACTACTTATCAGGTAGACGGTAAAGTTCTTTCACACTATGGAGAGCGAAAAGTCGTTAGCGATGAGACGAGTCCTTCCGGATTTCATTTCCCATACCTGTCGGGGGATGATCTTACTGTGACCAGCAGATCAATTGTTGCCAAACCCACCACCCAAAATTGCCAGAATTGCCACGTAGTTGCCGGTGGAGGTTATATGAACAAACGCGGGCACGATTACGATGGTTCGTACGGTGATGGACTAACGGACATTCACAGTACTAAACTATCCTGTGTTGATTGCCACATTACCAAAAATCACAAAATTGGTAAAGGAAGGGTTAAACCTGCCTGTTGGCCAAACGATCTGGAAGGTGATCCGGATAATGCAAAAATTGACTGTGCTTTCTGCCATAGCACTGAAGGACAAAATTATTTTTCTTTTGAGGGTACCTCAATTCCTATTCCCGAGCATTCGTCATTTGGAGAAGATGCTGCCGCACACATGGAAAATATTGCTTGTCAAACCTGCCATATACCCAAAAACCTGGGTCTTAATTTTAAATATTTTGATCAAATAGTACAGGAAAAAGACGCAAGTGGGAACTTTAAAAGATGGAAACCACGAGGATCTAAAGTTCAGGCAGATAATGCAGCTCCTGAATATATGTGGTTTAATGGAACTGTTTATGACAATGTTTCACCGAGAGGAGAAAAGGGAGATGGTAAGATACATCCGTTCAGGGTAATGAAATCAAAAATTCCTGTTGATGATGCTACCGGAATGATTTTACCGCTAAAATTGGGAATCATATTCAATGCAAATGCAGAAATTTCAAACCTGGGCAGTTATGGCGTTATTGAGGGAGATCAGTCAAGTTTAATTGAACGGGCAATACGGATCGGTGTTAAATCTGCAGCAGCAGCTGATGAAAAGTATGTACCTCTTCTTGATAATGATGGAAATTACACCGCTTCTTATTCTTTCCATGAGTGGGACGTAATGAACTTCTCAGTAGATCACGGAACGGTATCAAAAACAGAAACTTTGTCGTGTAATGCCTGTCATGCCACTTCGGGAGGTATATTAAACTGGGTGGCTTTGGGTTATGAAGGAAACCCGGTGACAGGAATTTCAGATGAAATGAACGATCATAGCCAGTTCGGATTAAAACAAAATTATCCGAATCCGGTGACCGATAAAACTATCATTGAATATACTCTTACGCGGCGCTCTGATGTTGACATTACAATTTATAATTTACAGGGGCAGGTCATGGAAAAAGTAATTTCAATGCAACAAGCTCCGGGTAACTACAAACTTGAAGTAGATCTTTCGAATTATACATCTGGATTTTACACATATAAGCTATCTACACCCTATGGTGAGGATGCTAAAAGATTAGGAGTATTCAAATAATTATTAATTTCATTTGTAAAATTCAGAGCAGATTCACCAGACTATTGCATTTGTCAAAGGGCGGTATAACATCCGCCCTTTTTCATTTTGTGACTCCAAAGCAGAACTGAAAGAAAACACGGTCTTGAATTGGGAAGAAGATATAGCGCTAAAAGGGCTGAATTTCGTAGATGAAATATGGAGGAGCTATATGGTTTAAGCCGTTAAAAGAATTTCTTTTCGTTGTTTTTGAGTTTCAAAAGTCAATCTTTTGCTCAAAAAATAATCCGCCCTGTCAGGACGGGTTACCAATTATTTAAAAAGTACTATTTATACTTATAGAATAGTATTACCAGGAATAGATGTAAAATACCGTTGTAATGCCCAGAATAATCACGGTATGAATAATATCCCAACGGTTCCAGCTTGCCCTGCTGGCAGCTTTTTGTTCTGAGTTAACCGAGGCAAATGTCAGCCCCTGGATTTTTGAAACCTCTGCCTGTTCCGTAAAGAAACTGACCACAACAATTACCAGTAGACTGAGCACTAACATAGCACCACTAAAGAACTGTAAATTCTCAACATAAAGTGAACTGAGAAAGGCTTAAACATAAGTCACAGTTTTCTTTATCTTCAAGCTACCCTTGAAAATAAAAACAGTAACATCAAAAGTGCACTAAAATGACAAAAGAGAAGAAGGTTGAATCCATCGTAAAAGACATCAAAAGAAAAACACACTTGGCTCAAGTGTTGAATTAATAATATAAATTTGTCTTCGCTCAGTTCACGTTCGTTTGAAGACATACAAACAATATTACAACCCAAGATTAAATTTTATGATCAGCAATACTAGAAATTATTCAAAATGAAACATTTGATACAATTCCAATCGCATGGCCAGACCAGTGCATGAAAAGATTATTATTTTATTTAAGTAGAGTACGAAGATTTAGAAATTAATAAGAAATGAAAACCAATCGGTGTTCATTCATAACTAATTAATCAATTCTGAATAATAATTTATATGATACCATGACCGAAAACAAAACCATAGATTTCACCGAATCCCTTATTAGACAATTCGTTGAATCTAAGCGACCGCCAAAAGATTTAAGGGACAAGCTTGATATTGGCTATACATTCACAAATAATGTGCTGGAAATTTTTGAAATCAGACCACGCTGGAACAATCCAAGTGAAAAGATTCATTCACCCATTGCCAAAGCCAGGTATATAAAATCAAAAAGGATATGGAAGCTGTATTGGATGAGAGCTTCAGGCAAATGGGAAGCATATGAACCAGATTTCGAGGTTAAAATAACGGAACGATTATTGCAAATTATTTCGGAGGATAATTACGGTTGCTTCTGGGGGTGATATTAGCTTTTATTATTTGTAATTGTTTAAATGATAATTGTTGAATGCTTTTAGAAATGCGACAATATGAAGTTTTTCTTTAAAGGACATTTCTGCGGTCATTTTTTTGTATACATCCAACATTATGGGGTTTAGTTTTTTTAATTCGTCATCCCCTTTTTCTGTAATTTTAACCCTTTTGGCTCTTTTGTCCTGTTTGTCATCAAATTCTTCAATTAACCCTTTTTTAAACAATCGTTTCAGAACCTCAATCCCTGATGGTGCTTCAAGAAGATGAATATTTATTAATTCCATCTTCCTGTAACTGTCAACCAAACTAAGATGATATAAAAAGCTATAATCATCAGGAGTATTAATCTCTGAATCCTGCAAAGCTTTTTTGCAATACATTTTAAAATGTTTGCTCTGCATTATTAAAAGAAAGGTTATTTCGGAATTCAGATTATTTTCTTCACCTGCGGTTTTCACATCATGATACTGGTCAAAAAGAACACCGTTTAGCCAAAGAATAAAATCTTTTATATCGATTGATTCTTCACCTTTTTCAGTTTCAAACTGATTAAGGTAGCCAATTAACTGGCTTACAATATTTAATGAATTGTTCATTGTATAAAGGTAGTAATTATTTCAAAAACATAGTAAAACTAATTAAATAACTATGTAGTTGAAATTATATTTGTATATTTACATCGAAAACATAGTATTATTAATTATTTAGATTAAAGTTTGAATAAAATGAGTAACAAGCCTTATTTAGTGAGTGAAAGCTACTTCCCAAAGGAAGAGCATTTTGATGAAGTGATGAATATATTAAATGAAACATCAGAAATGATAAAAGAGCAAGATGGTGCATTAATGAGTTTATCGCTTAAACCAGAGAAAAAAAATGGACCCATTACAGGAATTAGCCTGTGGACAAGCCGTGAAAAATTCACGGATTTTATGAAAAGTGAACATGCCGAAAAGATAATGAAATCAGGATTGTCTGATAAAGTTAAAAGCTGGACAACAAGTATTAAGGCAAACCTATATACTGTTGAACA
>Ga0207832_100104_pt1 | contig 68629 bp, 79 predicted proteins | sample TtanPargueraPR_3_FD_187743 | JGI IMG/M metagenome (GOLD analysis project Ga0207832, IMG submission 187743) | Aerobic enrichment media microbial communities from Bioluminiscent Bay, La Parguera, Puerto Rico - Tt and P1 (4) (SPAdes) | ecosystem: Environmental > Aquatic > Marine > Unclassified ...
GAGGACTTAGGAAAAATGAGGATCGAAGCTTCATGATTTTAAGTATGTACAATTTGAAAAAGTTAGCCACAATCATGTGGTAATATATCTGCGATTTGACTGGAATTGAGTGAAAAACTCTTTTTTTATACTCAAACAAAAAAAGAACATCTCAAAATGAGATATTCTTCTTAAAAAACTGTTTTTGTCTACAGTCTGAGAGGACATGTCCTCTAAGTTTATTCTATTATTTTCTTTGGTTTTATCCATTTAAAATAGATGATTAAAGATGAGGACACCGATCCGATTAAAGCAATAATGGATAGAACACCTATAATTAAATATCCAAGCGCTCCCCAATCGTTTGATAGAAGACCTGCACCCCAAAAATAAATCGCTGAAACCAAAGATAAAATAGGTAGTCCAAATACCAACTTTTTACTGATTTTAATCAATAAAAATGTAATCACAAAGCTTGCACCAAAAGCGATTAAAACTGCAATACTCATTGTTAAAATTTGACCTAATAATCCTTCTCCCATAAAAACACCTCACTATTTATGGTCATATTATACGCTTTTGGTCTAACAGCTTCAATTAAAACGAACTTTCACAAAAAAAATACAACGCTTAAGCATTGTATTTTAATCTTTTAAATGTTAGGTTTAGTTCTCCAACTCAAAAAAGTGATCGATTGCACCAAACTTTGAAAAGTCATAAACAAACTGAAAATCGTAATCTATATCATCATTAAGCACATGGAAATTTAGGATGAGCATATCTTCATCTACTACTTTAATACTCATCTTAAATTGAGCAGATTGACTGATATCTTCGAATGTATCTTCTGGAAAAATGCCTGATGTCAAATCTTCTATCCTACCAAATATGTAGTAATGTTCATCTTCATAATATACGCCTAATTCAGATGGGAAAGAAAAGCCAGTCGATTCAGATAATCCAAGTTCATCAATCATTTCACTTTCAGTGATTGGTTCGATACTCATATGGCTATCATCCATATATTTTTTAACATATCTATCATTTTCTTCTTCATAGGCATAAACGGTTTTATCAAACGGTGTCCAATTATAATAATAAAAAGGATCAGTTCTAAATCCCATTTGAGAACTAATTTTTACATCTAGAACATCTAGAGAATATTCTACTGTATAGAAATTAAATTGATCATAAATCTCAAGTGCTTCATTCAAATCTTTTATGTCGCTTTTAGCTTTATTCATTTTAAGCCCATAAACATATTCAAATTGGTTTGTATAAAGCGTACCCGCACATCTAACAATTTCAGGATCAGTGCCAAGGATTTCATATTCGTTTAATTCGAATTCGACAAACTCATTCTCTTTTTCTAATGTCACATTTTTATCTACTGTTGATGGGTCAAAAAAACCTTTTTTGACTTCAAAAGTTAAGATCAAATTTTCAATATACCCTTCTTCATCCAGTTCATACTTAACATAGCCCCTACCTAAATTCCAATGAAAAGTAATTTTCATTAAACTCTTATAATTATATTTATTTAGAGTATAAGAAAAATCATATTGGCTCGCTTTACTACAACTCAATAACATCAAAGATAATCCAACGACAAATAAAAATAGAATGCCTTTTTTCATAGATAAAATCCCCTCAATTTTTGTAATATTAATCTTATTATAACTCACTTTATACTAAATTTAAACAATGACTTTGATGATAACATGCTATAATATATTCAAATAACCTATAAGGGGGGCTTATCGATGTTTAGAATTATTAGAGAATATGAAAGTGGCGTTAAATTTAGATTTGGTAAATACATTAAAAAACTAAAACCTGGTTTAAGACTTGTTATCCCAGTGATCCACGAAATTAGAAAAATTGATTTAAGAACGATTACTCAAGATGTTCCACAACAAAAAACAATAACAAAAGATAATGTAACCATCACCATTAATGCAGTTGTTTACTTTAGAGTTTTCGATGCTGAAAAAGCTGTTTTAGAAGTAAAAGATGCTTATTTTGCGGTCACTCAACTTGCTCAAACAACACTAAGAAACTCTATTGGTGGTGTTGAACTTGATGAACTCTTATCTACACTTAAAAAAATATCTAAAGATATTAAAGAAATCATTGATCAAGAAACAGATCCATGGGGCATAAAAGTTGAACGTGTCGAGATCAAAGATATCAAATTACCTGAAGATATGGAAAGAGTCATTGCAAAAGTTGCTGAAGCAGAAAGAGAAAAACGAGCAATCATCGTTAAATCAGCTGGTGAAGTTGAAGCAGCTCATAAGCTTTCAGAGGCTGCCAAAACCATGGCAGAAACACCAGGTGCTATGCATTTAAGAACACTTGCGACATTAAATGATTTATCTTCTGACAAATCTAATACCATTGTATTTGCGATGCCAGTTGAAATCTTAAGATATTTCGAATCAAAAAATCAAAATCAGTTAGCTGATCTTGTCAAAGTCATTAAAGAGAATAAGTAAATGTGAATTAAGCAGTAAGGTTGAACAACCCTACTGCTTTTTTTATTTATAAATATAAAGTTATTTATAATAAACATATTTTTTAATTATAATCTTTATCGCTTTTTTTGACTTCATAAAGCAATTTATATAAAATGATAATCGCATAACAACTATAAAAAAGGAGAAAATGAATATGCGCAAAATTACTGTTTTATTTATCATGCTCGTTATGATATTTTCGTTAACTGCTTGTCAATTAAACCAAGCTGGCGATCAATCATTAACTATATATACTGAACGTCATTATGACACAGATCAGTTGCTATATGATCAATTTACCGAAGAAACAGGTATTAAGATCAATTTAGTTCGTGATGATGCTGATAAGCTCATCACAAGATTAGAAAATGAAGGCGAAGATACAGAAGCTGATCTTCTCATCATTGCTGATGCAGGACGATTAGGTCGTGCTAAAGATTTAGATTTACTACAACCAGTAACATCAACAACTTTAGATGAAAATGTTCCTGTAAACTATCAAGACCCTCAAAACTATTGGTATGCTTTAACCATGAGAGCAAGAGTGATTGTCTATCATCCAGATCGCGTATCTGAAAGTGAATTATCAACATATGAAGACTTAACAGATCCAAAATGGGAAGGTCGAATCGTCACACGTTCATCAAGCAATATCTACAACCAATCACTTATGTCTTCATTTATTGAACTGTGGGGTGAAGATGATGCACTCGATTGGGCTGAAGGTTTAGTTGCGAATTTCGCAAGAAGCCCTCAAGGAAACGATAGAGATCAAGCAAAAGCAGTTGTTGCTGGAGAAGCAGATCTTGCAATTATGAACACATACTATATTGGTAGAATGCTTTATTCAAGTGATCCACTAGAAGTTGAAGTAGCCGAAACCATCAGAGTATTCTTCCCAAATCAAGAAACAACAGGAACACATGTGAATGTCAGTGGTATTGGTGTTGTTAAACACACAGAAAAAACTGATTTAGCTACAAAACTGATTGAATATTTAACATCAGTAGATGCACAATCATCTTATGCAAATGCAAATTATGAATATCCGATAAACCCATTAGTTGATCCACATGAACTTCTAGCATCTTGGGGAACATTTAACAAACAAAACATTACTCTAGATACTTTAAGTGAACATGCAACATTAGCTGCAATGCTCATGAACCAAGCAGGTTGGGTATAAGAAATTAAAGGTGACATCCGTGAAGAAATATATCAAATATAAACCAGATATATTTACCATATTAAGTATTATAAGTGGCATACTCATATTATTGCCGCTTTTTAATATTTTAGTTGAACTTTTTAGTCCAGCAACTCAAGAATGGATGCATATCAAAACATACTTATTAAAGACCTATATCATTAATACAATCCTACTCGTCATACTCGTATCTGTGATTGCCATCACACTTGGATTATTTTCAGCTTATTTTGTCACTAGATTCGATTTTAAAGGTAGAAAGTTATTTACATGGTTACTCGTACTTCCTTTAGCTGTACCAGCGTATATCGCTGGATACATCTATCAAGATATGACCAGTTATACTGGAACACTTACTCAAATCTTAAATTTTATTGGCATTGAAAAAACATTTGACATTATGCACATCTTTGGTGCATCTGTCATATTTGCATTTACACTTTATCCTTATGTTTATCTTTTATCTTTATCAAGTTTATCAAGACAAAGTTCAACATATACTGATTCAGCTAAACTATTAGGTGCACATCCAATAAGAAGATTCATGACGGTTACCCTTCCTTTATTACGACCTGCACTAGTAGCTGGAAGTTTATTAGTGATTCTAGAAACACTTAATGATTATGGACTCGTTCATTATTTTAATATCCGCGTCTTTAGTTTTGCAATCTTTAATGCATGGTTTTCACTAGGAGATGTTACTTCTGCTATCAGATTATCTGCATACTTAATGTTAACCGTCTTTATGATTATCTTAGTTGAGCGCGCATTAAGAGGTAGAAAAAAATATCACATGCCAAATAAATCAAAATTGATATCAAGACAAAAACCAAAACCTTTATTAAAACTATTTATCTACTTTTTCTTGATATCTATATTAATGATTGGATTCTTTATACCTGTTACTCAGATGCTTTACTATTTATACTTAACGATTGAAACAACCTTAACTATGAATTTACTCATCATTGCATTACAAACTATTATATCAGCGTTGATTGCAACCTCAGTGATCGTCATCATCGCAATCATTATGGTTAACTTTAATCGTTTAAAAAAGAGAAAACCTCTTCATAAATACTGGGTAAAAATATCCAACTTAGGATATGCAATCCCAGGTGCAGTTATTGCAGTATCTATTCACATCTTTTTTGTAGATTTAGATCGTTTACTATCACCAATCTATAAACTATTTAATCCTGATAGTCCAACATTATTAATCACGATGAGTGCTTTTACCTTAATATTTGCATATGTCATTAGATTCTTAAGTATTGGATTTAATGCAGTTGAAAGTCAATATGAAAAAGTAGGAACACATTTTACAGAATCTGCCTATATGCTAGGGTCCTCTAAATTAAGAGCATTATTTAAAGTGGATTTCCCAATGATATATCCTGGTTTAATCACAGCATTTATCTTGGTCTTTGTGGATGTGATTAAAGAACTTCCACTTACACTCATCTTAAGACCAACCAATTATGATACACTTGCGACAAGTGCTTATGTTTATGCAAGTAACGAAATGATTCAAGAAACATCGATGCCATCATTATTACTCATACTGATAGCATCAACATTAATTTATATCATCACACACTATAAGAAAGGGGTATTTAGTCATGTCCATTAACATTAAAGACCTACATTTTAAATATGAAAAAGAACACCCCATTCTAAAAGGATGTTCTCTTGAAGTTAATGATGGTGATATCGTTGCGGTCTTAGGTCAAAGCGGATCTGGAAAAAGTACATTACTTAGAGTAATCGCTGGTCTTGAAAAACCTCAAGAGGGCATCATTACACTTGATGATGTTGTCTTAAATGATGCTCATCACTTTGTTGATCCAAGTTTAAGAAAAATCGGTATGGTCTTTCAAGATTATGCATTATTCCCACATTTATCCATTGAAAAAAATATTGCTTATAGTCTTACAAAAAAGACAAAATTAGAAAAAGAAACCATCATTGATGATTTACTAAAAGTCATTGAACTTTCTGATAAAAAAGGATATTATCCACATGAACTCTCAGGTGGACAGCAACAAAGAGTTGCACTTGCTAGAAGTTTAGCCGCAAATCCAAAAGTACTTCTACTTGATGAACCATTTAGTAATTTAGATGCTGATTTAAGAGCTCAAATTAGACAAGATTTAAAACGGATACTAAAACATAAACATATGACTTGCATATTCGCAACGCATGATTTAGCCGATGCAATTGATATTGCAGATCATATCTATCAAGTAAAAGATGGTATCATTCTAAAAAACGACATTTAAAAAACACGGAAATTATCCGTGTTTTTTTATATCAATATTGATTCAAGCGTTTGAGTTATATGTTTTAATTCAGGTTCCTTTAAACATTTAAAATATAAAGATCTTAATACTTGCTTGATGTTCTTCTTCAAGATAACATCATCAGGAAGTTTAAACACTTCATCGATTTGACTAAAATCTTTTAACCACTGATCCATATACTCATTAGTTAGCAAGTTTCTTTTGATTCCTATAAGCAGTGCATCTGCTATTCTTTCATCTTCATTAAATGCATAAAGATGTTGATGATTTTTCATCTTTAGACTTACTGCTTGAAATATCTTTTTTATGTGTGTTTGATCAAATGAAGGAACTTGCATCAATGCTTTCATTAAATCAGCACTATGAGCAACCGTATGTATCCATCCAACGTTTGCATCATAACCCGTTAATATAGTCTCATTTAAAAAATAATCTAAAAACTTATCAAACACATTTGATATAATTTTTTGATCGATGATTTGATCTCTGATATGTACATGAACAAGGATTACTAATTGTAAAATAGAAAAACTTCTTTTTAAAACACTGTGTTCATGAGTGTTTTCTAGATCAAAACTCAAATAATCATCACTAACTAACTTTAACATATACACTTCTAATGTTTTCTCATTCAGTAATTGATCATAAAACAAATGCGCTAATATCTCATATACTAAATCATCTCTAACATGTGGATTTTCATCACCAATAGCGTTCATCAATAGATCTAATAATGCATGCTTATCTACATCTTCAAAATTAAACTTGCTTTTTTTAATGGATTCTAAATAAATTATATTTTCTTTTTCCATATGTACTCCTACAACTCTTTAATCATATAAATAACCAAATCATCATCTAGTGGATAGGTATCATACTGAGCAGCAATACTGTCTTTATAATACGCACCATTGCCATCAGGGATGTATCCTTTTTTAACATATAATCTTTGTGCACTCCCATATCCTTCATGAAGTCCAACTGCTAGATATATTTGTTTACTATAAGTTCTAGCAAGTTTTTCGACAACATCTATTAAAGCTGTGGCTATACCTAATTTTCTATAAGGCTTAAATACACCTAAATCAATAATTTCTGGAATGGTTGTTTCTTTATATGGCCCGTTTTTCTTATCTACATATAAATTAATATATCCAGCCACTTGATGATCATATATCGCAACTAAACTTATACAGTATTTTTGATTTGCATCATTTAATCTACTCAAATACTTATCTTTTGTTGGATGCCAACCTTGTTTAATTTCTTCTTCAATAATCACGTCAATATCAGCGTGTGTAAGATTTCTAATATAGAGTTTGTCATTAACAATATGATTCATGTTTTCACCCTGTCTTTCATATACATCCATTATATACGATTTTTATTTATACTTTTCATAAAAAAATGGAGATGTTATAGCAAAAAAGACATTTTTATCATATAATATGATTAACAATTACAGTTTGGGGGAACTCATGGCAGATAATCAATGCAATCCAACTAGAAAACAAAAATTATATGAATTTTCTATGCATTTTGGTAAAGCATGTGGCTGTCATCAAAAACCAGAACGTTCTTTATTTATTAAAGGTCATCAGTTCTTCTTATGTTTTAGATGTACAGGCATATTTTTTTCTGAAATCATATTAGCCCCAATCTTATATGTATTTGGTCTACATTTTGGCTTTTACACACTATTATTTGCATTACCGATGATTATAGATGGATCTTTACAATATTTTAAAATCATCCCTTCAACAAACAAAAGACGACTCATAACTGGTTTATTAGCTGGTTATGGCATTGGTGTATCAATCATACACACCATCGTTTTATTAATAAACTATATCATATGAATGAGAGGACACAATTATGGCAGTATTAGATGTATGTAAGTTTGATGGATTATCAGATCTTAGATGGTTAGTCTACAAACATCCAAACAATGAGTTTAATACCAAATCAAAACTTATTGTTGGACCTGGTCAAATCGGTATTATTGTACATGGAGGAAAAGTAGAAAAGATTTTTGAGAGTGGAACTTATACAATGGATAGTGAAAACTTCCCATTTTTAAAGAATCTACAAAAACAAGTTTACGGTGGTTCTGTACCATATACTTTAGAAGTTTATTTTGTAAACAAAACGATGAAATTGGATATGCTTTGGGGTACCAAAGATCCAATTCAACTTTTAGATCCTAAATTTCAAGTAAAAATCAATGTAAGAGCGAGAGGTCAATACGCACTAAGAATTAATAATTATCAATTCTTAATTACACAACTTGTTGGTTCACTTGGCGGTAAAGCTGTTGTTGATTTCAATTCAATAAATAACTTTTTTAGATCAATCATAAATACTAAAATCAAATCATTACTTGCACAATATTTTATTAAACATCAAGTATCAATCTTAGATATTGCAATGTATTTAGATGAGATATCTAAAAATTCATTTGATGCGTTAATCGACGAGTTCGATCGCTTTGGTCTTGAAGTGATTAACTTCTACTATGAAAGTATCAACATCCCTGATGAAGATTTAGCAACAATTAACGATATTCTTAATCGTAATGCTGAATTCAATATTCTTGGTGAAAATAGATACAGAACATCTAGAGGTTATGATGTTTTAGAGTCAGCAGCAAAAAATGAAGGTGCAGCGGGTGGCATGGCAGCTGTTGGAGTTGGTTTGGGTGTTGGTCTTGGTGTCGGTAAAGAAGCTGTGGGTTTAACAAACAATATGATTCCAGAAGATCAAAAAGCAAAGAAAAAAGATGTTGCTTGTGTTAAATGTGGATCCATGATTGAATCAGATGACAAATTTTGTCCTGAATGTGGTGCACCACAAGTCCTTAAGTGTGAAAAATGTCATTCTGAACTTTCTCCAAAAGATAAGTTCTGTCCAGAATGTGGCACACCTGTGAAAAGAGGGTAATCATGAAAAATAAATTATATTTAAGCTTAGTTGCAATCGTTGTTTTAGCATTTTCTTTAGTCTTAGGTTTTGTTTTAGATGGCATGGAAAGTATGGCAATTTCTTCCGGTACGCCTACCATTATTTATTGGGTATCAAAAGGTATTGTCTTAGGATTATTTGTGATTGTCACATTATATATTGTGTTTAGAAAACAAGATATGGGCAATATCTATATTTTACTTAATATGACTTTAATCATTCAAATCTTACCATTCGTGCAAAGATTATTGCTTAGAGGAAATAATCCTTTAGTTGTTTGGTCACTGATTGTCTTATTTTTAAGTGTTGTCATCTATATAGGGTTGTTCTTTGGTTTAGATGTTTTAAATGATAAAATTCAAAAGGTTGAACCAACCTTAGAAGGTAAATCTATAGAAGTTGTCGATGAAGATACCTATAATGATAAGAATGGTCGCTTTGTCAGTGCAAACAAAAAAAGGTAACCCATCATGACAGAACATCAATGTAGGTCTTGTGGTAACCCTTTAAATTCTAAACAAACACATTGCCAGTATTGTGGATCTTCTAATCCTATATATAAATCAGATGCTTTTAAACAAGAAGCCCATAAAACATATGAACAAGTTAAACAAGCAGTAAGTACAACTAACGATGATGGTATTAATGTTTGTCTATTAATTGTTTTAATTATTGTGTTTTGGCCAGCAGCTATTGTTTATGCAATCATAAAGATGAAAAAATAAAGAGAAAGTCCTTAAGGCTAGACCTTAGGACTTTTTTATTTCTTAAATATGTGTTTTTCTATTGCTTTAGTAAAACCATCTTGATCATAAGTATCGGTAATATCATCAGCAACGCTTTTAAGATTTTTATGACCATTGCCCATCGCGATACCTAAACCAGCAGTTTCAATCATTTCAATATCATTTTCTTGATCGCCAATAGCAAGCACATCTTTGATATCAATATTTAGTAAGCTAGCAAGTTTTAAAATCGTACGACCTTTATTGGTTTGATGATGTCCTATATCTAAAAAGATTGGTCTACTTTGAACCATGGATATATCACTTAGTACACTTAGCTTATGTTTAATGTTCATAAGCTTTTGATGATTATCATCGATAGCAAGGATTTTAAATACACCTATACCGATATAATCTTTAAGTTGATCTTTATTTACAACATGTGTATCGAAATATCCAATTTGAGCGTGGATTTTATCTTTAGCTTCTAATGTGGATACAACATACTTTGTTGTATACATTAAAAATGAAATGTTTTGTTCAAAGCATAAATCCATGATATGATGAACTGTCTTTGGATCAAGTACTTCTTTACTCATGATTTCATCTTTTTTGAAATCATAGATAATCGCACCATTACCACAAATCACAGGCAAATCAACTTCTAGAGTTTCTGCCAATGCTTTGGTTGCTACCATATGTCTACCTGTAGCTATGGTAAACAAATATCCTTGTTCTTTTAACTTTTTTAGTGTTTCTCTTGTTTGGTCAGATACTTGTTTTTTCTCTACAATTGTACCATCCAAATCAGCAATAATTAGTTTCATTTTCTATCTCCAATAAACATCTTTTTACATCAAAAATAACGTGATTAGATATTGGATTGCGCCAATCATTGCACCAAGAAAAAGTCCAACAACTTCTACAAATCTAAGTTCTTTATTCATTAATCCAAAAATGATTTTTTCAAACTCTACAAAATCTAATTCATCAATTCGATTTTTTACAATACCATATATATCTAAGTTTTCTAAACTACTATCTTTAAATTCATTAAGCATGTGTTCAAAGATATCATCACCATGTTTATCCATATACTTGCTAATTAAACCTTTGACATCTCCACCCATAAACATAGCGATTGCAGGTGGGATTGCTTTTGCAAGTTGTTCTATGATCACTTGTTTTAGTTTTTCTTTAATAGCTTCTTTTTTTTCATCGCCTAAAAGCCGATCCATCATCACTTCTTTTGAAAGTAATTCTTGTTCAATGATATCAGCAAGTGATTTAGCAATTTGATCTTTCCTTCTTGGGAAAACACCTTGAAATCTAATGCCTAAAATCTTATGTGGGTTAATCGGTCTAAAAAGCATTTTGATTGCTATCTTGTTTGTCAACCACCCAATAAGACCACCGATTAAGATAAATAAAATTAATTTTTCTAACTCCATGCGACACCTCTTCATTAATCCTATATCATTATGTATGTTCCTCACATATTATAGCATATATCACTCATATTTTTTAAATCTTGAGTCATAAAAAAAGGTATGGAATAAAATCCATACCTCATTCATCTTACTTTAAATCTATTGTCTACTTTTAAGTCTTTCTGCAATTTCTACAAGTTCTACAAACTCATCACGATATCCATACTCATCTTCCCCAAGATTTGCACTTGCTCTTGAAATAACTTGATCAAAACTAGCTTCATATTTATATGCAGAATCTCTAAGTAATAATCCAAATTCAACAACAGCACTTGCAAAATTAAATGTTTCACTAGTTTCTAACGTATACTCACTACTATATACTTGAAACTCAATCATCTCTGATGTATCACTATTAGGATTTTTATATCTAATAGATAGGTGCATCAGTTCATCCAAATAGTTTTCCCCCGTATATCTTAATTCAGTAATCTCATCAAATGTTTGCTCATCAATTGATTCTTCTGAATCAGCTGGAATGATTTCATAAAATGCGATGACCACATGACCTGCCCCCATATCACCTGCATCTTTTTCATCATCATCAAAATCATCATACGCTAAAACTCTATTTTCATAACCAATTAAACGATAACCTTTGACATGAACTGGATTAAACTCTATTTGTAATTTAACATCTTTAGCAACAGTCACCATAGATGCACCTAACTCATTTAAGAAAACTTTTTCTGCTTCTTTATAACTATCAATATAAAAGTACACACCATTACCATGGTCAGCAAGAGATTCTAAAACATCATCTCTTAGATTACCAGTTCCAAATCCTAATACACTTAAGAATACCCCTGTATCTCTTTTTTCAGATATGAAATCTTCTAATAGATCTACATCAGATATACCGACATTAAAATCTCCGTCTGTTGCGATGATGATTCTATTGTTGCCACCTTCAATGAAATTTCTCTGTGCAACCTTATATGCAAGTTCAATACCTTCTCCACCTGCAGTTGATCCACCTGCTTCAAGATCATCTAATGCATCATAGATTTCATTTTTGTTTGTACTATCTCCACCTTCTAACACAACACCTGCAGCTCCAGCATAAACAACAATGGAGATTCTGTCTTTAGGTCTTAAGTTATCGATTAATAATCCAAAAGCTCTTTTTAATAATGGTAGTTTATCATTTGATCCCATCGATCCTGAAACATCAATTAAGAATACTAAATTCATACCATCAGTTTCTTCAAACACAACTTCTTTAGCCTTTAACCCAACCATCAGTAATTGATGATTATCATTCCATGGTGCTAAACTAAACTCACTAAACATATGAATGACTTCACCTTCATTTGGTGCATCAACATCATAGTCAAAATAATTGATCATTTCTTCAATCCGAACCGCATTAGGCTCTGGTAAATATCCATCTTCTAACATACGTCTCACATTTGCATAAGATGCAGTGTCTACATCTGTTGAAAATGTAGATACTGGCATATCTTCTGTTCTGATGAATTCATTTTCAATTATCTCTGCATAGGATTCACCTTCTTGATAATACTCAGTAGCATATGGTTCAGACTCAACATTCATATCATACATACTAGAACAAGCACTTAAAGTAAATAAACCAACAACCATCACTAACACTAACATTTTTCTCATAAATTTTCCCTCACTTCATTTATTTTTCACATTCAGTATAGAGAAAACTTGTGTCAAACTTTTGAATAACTTATGACAATGTTGTGACAAATGCTCAGATGATGCTTAATTATGCACTTTTTTGTGATATCATAAAAATAAGTAAACTAAAGGGGCGGTTATCATGCATATACTTATTGTTGAAGACGAAAAACACTTAAATGATTTGCTTCATGATTACATCTTAGATCAGTATCAAGATGCGAAAATTGATCAAATCTATGATGGTATTTCTGCTTTAGAAAAAATCAACACTGTCAATTATCATTTAATCTTGCTCGATGTGATGTTACCGCATATGAGTGGTTTTGAAATATGCAAAAAAATCAGAGAGACAAAAGATGTTCCCATCATCATGCTATCTGCCTTAAACGATGAAGAAAATCAACTTAAAGGATATAACCTAGGCATTGATGATTATGTAACAAAACCTTACAGCCCAAAAATCGTTCTTAAAAAAATCGATGCGGTTCTTTCTAGATACGAACATAAAACACCAGATGAAATGATAACTTATGGTGTGATCTCTTATAATTTAGAAAAATTTAAAATTATGATCGATCAAACACCTATTGATTTAAATAAAAAGGAATGGGAATTATTTTCTTTATTTATATCCCATATCGGAAGAGTATACACAAGAGAAGATTTGCTAAATCTTGTCTGGGGATATGATTATTTCGGTTATGAAAGAACTGTCGATACACATATCAAAAGACTTAGAAAGAAATTACTTCATGCATCTTCATATATTAAAACAGTCTATAAAACTGGATATAAGTTAGAAAAATAAATCATCTAAAGATTAAAAAGGAGGAGCTATGAGAGTACCTATTTTTATTAAAACATTCATATTGTTACTACTCTCTTTTTCTGCTGTCTTCCTTTTAAATATTTATATTTCAAATGAAAGGTTTTCTCCAATGTATATTGAAGAAAACATCAGCGCTGTAAAATCATCCATTTTAAACTCAGTAGATGAAGTTAATCAAGATATTGCACTTGATCAAACTGAACTCAATCAATTATCCTCAGAAACAGAATTTATTAGAATAAAAGACAATATTGTTGTTGATACTGTTGGACCAAAATATATCAATGACGATGCCTTAATTGATTTTGTTATCTCCATATATGACTCAGAAGAAACAATCACTGAAGGAAATCTTGCATATCACCAAACAATCATCGATGACATCCATCAAATCAATTATATATACACATATGATTCTGGTGATTACTTAATTGTATCTACAAAAATCCAATCCTTACAAAACATAGATGCACTGCTTAATACCATAAATACAACACAATCTATTTATATACTGATAACAATCACCATACTTTCTATCATCATTTCTTATAATATCTCTAGTCCAATCAAAAAGATTAATCAATATGCTAAAGATATTTCGAACTTAAATTTCAAAAGAAAACTATCATTAAAAAGAAAAGATGAATTTAAAGATTTAATTTCTTCACTAAATGAGATGACCTTTAATCTTAAAAAAACGTACCATGATTTAAATGAAGCAAACCAAGTATTATCATCTGACATTGATTTCAAAAAACAACAAGAACAAAAAAAGAAAGAACTGATCATGATGATCAATCATGAAATCAAGACACCGCTTGCTGTGATGAAAGGCATGATTGAAGGCATGATTGATGGTGTTGGAAGATATAAAGACAAAGATAAATATCTTAAAGAATTACTCACTCAAATTGAAACTATCGAGGATATCACAAAGGATTTAACCTACTCGCTTAGATTAGAAGATAAAAAGAAATCTGAAGATATATGTTCTACCATCCATTTAGAAAAACACATCAAAGCTTTAGAAAATTTTGCTGCACAACATCAAATCATCATCCAGAAAAACGTCTCATATAGCGATTTACTCATGAGTGATGAACTCTTAGGCATCTTGATAACAAACTTAGTCAAAAATGCAATATTATACAGTGATGATAAATATGTTTATGTAGATGGCACTATAGAAAATAATCTATATACACTATCTGTAAGAAACAAAGGATTCATACCAGAAGATCAAATCGATCAATTATTTAACTCATTTTATCGTATAAAAAAACAAAGCGAAAAATCTTCTGGTTCTGGTCTTGGCTTATTTATTGTCAAACAGATTTGTGATCTTTATGGATACACATATAAACTCTTTAATGATAATGGATATGTCACAACAAAAATTCAAATCAACACAAAAAATGAATTGTCATAGATTTGTCATAACTTAATGATAGACTATGATTGGAAAAGGAGGTGCGAAATGAAAAAGTTAAAACTCATCATGATTTTAATCATCACAGCTTTAATCTTAGCAAGTTGTTCTGCTATGGAAGAAGAGCCCTATATGGAAGAACCTAACATATATGGATATATGTTCTTTAATTATGATACGATGACCTTTGAAATAAATCATGAAGCAGACATATTATATAACACTGGTTATGCCAAAGATGACTATATCATTTTGCATCAACGTATGGATCAAATTACTTTAAGCTCTGATACCATTGATATTTATCGTACGTTATTTGATAAACTCATCTTATTGTCAGAAGTGATAAATGAACCATTAGGCAGATTATTAACTTATAATTCAACTGCGATAAAAACATCACTTGAGGACCATCAAATTGAAGTCACTTTAAGTGATATCGTAACATTCAATGAAATCAAACAATCATTAGATCAGTATAAAGTTGAATCAACTAGACCACGTATAACAAAAATGGATTATCTCTCATTTATTTTAGATATCACTTTAACACCTGATGATCTAGAAGACTTAGACTTCTTACAAAATGAATATTTATATCTATATGAAACTAACAACAGATATAATCTTAAAGAAATGAGTTTTGATGATCTCATCACAGCTCTTGAAACCATTGGAAAAACATATAGCGAAACGCAAATCACAGCCTTAAATAGAGCATATGATACTTTAACAATCATTTATGCAAGGGATATTGAGGTATAATCATGAATATTTTATCTTTTAAGCATGATCAAGATTTATTATCATGGTTTGAACATCATCATGAAAGTGATGATGGTATCTGGATTAAATTCGATAAAACAAAAACTTCTTCTACTTTAACTTCATATGAAGCTTTAGAAGCAGCTTTATGTTATGGATGGATTGATGGCCAAATCAAAAGAATTGATGAAACTTATTATATAAAATATTTTAAAAAACGATCCAATAAATCCATATGGTCAACACAAAATAAAAAGTATGCAGAAAAACTCATTAAAGAGAAAAAAATGAAACCCTCTGGATTCAAACAAATCGAACTCGCAAAACAAGATGGTAGATGGGAAAAAAGTGACAAACCACCTATTGATTATGATATAGATGAATTTATGAGTTTATTAAAAACACATGAGAAAGCATATCAAACATATATGAGTTTCTCACCTTCCATAAAAAAGACATATGCCTTAAGTTATTACACATTAAAAAAACCAGAATCTAGATCTAGAAGACTTAAAGTCATTATAGAAAGATTAGAATCTGGATTAAAACCTATGTAGAAAGGAAAATACCATGAACCAAAAATTACCTATGGTCGTAAAATTTAAAGTAAAAAAAGAACATATTGAAACAGTTAAACATGCATTGTTTAATATTTTAGAACCTACAAGAAATGAAGATGGTTGTCTATTATATGAACTCCATCAAGATTTAAATGATCCTTCAATCTTTATGTTTTATGAAGTATGGCAAACCGTTGATCACTGGAAAGCTCATGACAAACAACCCCATATCGAAACCTTTAGAAAAGCAATCGACGGTTTGGTTGAAAGCATTGAAGTCAATCAGTTAAAAATTATATGAAAAAAGTAGTGCTCTATGAAGCACTACTTTTTATTTGGCTGTTTTAGTGATAAGAGTATACCTAACGCAATCGATAAATAACTTGCCATCAGTACTCTATATGCAGATGGTAGTATGAAAGTTATCGTATGTGCTGGGATCCAAAAAAACGGGATAGTCTTAAGAATCACAAATGAGAAGAAAAACTGATAATCTATCTTTTTAACGACTTGATTAAAAGGGATGTGAATCAGTTTATTTAATCTACCTTCTGCTAAATCAATATAAGTATCTGTTATTCTATGAAATATCATAAATGTAGGTGCAAATATCACATTCATCGTTAAACTAATGATAAAAGCATAGATAAGTTTATTTAAAAAGTCATGTTGCACGATATCTTGATGATTAAATATTGTCCTTATACCACCATCAAATAAAGGGAATACAAACGCAAATGTCACACCTAAAAATCCCCAAACGATCGCCTTTAAGAAAAATCCAGGATCTTTAAAATAATAACCCGTTTTTATTCTTTTAACCAATATCTCACCCATACTTGCTAAAATCATCGTCTTAAGAAAACCCATCATATACGGATATGTTTGAGTCAGATTAACAAAGATTGGATTCGTTATTGGTAAAAACACAAAAAGTGATATTAAAACTAAAACAAAAACCCACAATACGTCTTTAAGTTTCATCATATACCTCTTAAGTTAATTTTTTTAAATTGCTAAAATTAATAGTAAAACAAATGTTATTAAATTAATTGGACCAAATAAGTTTCTTTCTTTTTTACTTTTAGATGTTAGATTCATGATAGTTCCAAAAAAGAAAAATACAACAACAAACCATAAGAGCACATGACTAACAAATGCAGGTTGATTTTTAATCAACTCTGAACTTGCGCTAACAATATAGACAAATATCCATAAAATAACGACTTGTATGATTGCTGCTATTCTTAATGGTTTAGGTAGTACACCTTCATACCTACCACCCATAGTATAACTACCTAAAGGTGCTTTTAAAGCTAATGCAATTTGTAGTGCACTTACAAATATAGCGACAATCGAAAAATAAATGCCAATAAAAGTATTCATAAATCCTCCATAAATATAAATCTAAATTTATTAATTATCTGTTTTGTCTAACAAACTCTTAATGATTGCTTCTCCGTGATCATCCAGTATCTGAATCATTTCTTCATCACTTAAAAATGATGCATAATAACTCTTTTTTGACATGATTGATAATCCTACCTGTAGAGCTTGCATTGAAATAATGAATTTCATGACAGAATCTTTATCAATTGTGTTATACTGCTCATTGTTTAAAATAGTATCCATCATTTTTTTAACATTCTTCTCACTAGAGATTGGATCATCTTCATCAAGTAAAAATGTTTGATATATCTTTGGATACTTTTTATTAAATGCCATAGATGCAATCGCATATCTTAAAAATGGGTCTTCATGTTTTGCATCTAGTATCATTTCGTGATAGATCCTTTGAGCTTTTTCCATCACTGCATGTTTTAATTCTTCAACATGTTTAAAATTCACATATATTGGCGCAATCGATGATCCCATGCGTTTTGCAATATGTCTAATTGTCATATGTTCAAAACCTTCTTCACATGCAATTTTAAAAGCCGCATCAATAATCATTTCTTTTGTAAAGACTGTTTGTGCTGGCATAAAAACAACTCCTTTAAATATCACTTGATATATATCATATGATATATTATAATAAATAGAGACGCAGATGTCAAATACTTAAGCTTTCGCGTATCATAACTGGAGGAACTATGGCACATATAACATTTAGAAATATTGAAATTCATGAAGTAGATAGGATATCAGAAATAGACGCTTCTATCTATATCAAATATGCTTGGAGAGATATAGATGGTAAAAAACAATTAATTGAACTGAATTACGATGAACAAGGATATCCAAATGGTCTTGATGAGCACATCAAAGCCTTAATAGATACCATAACAAATAACGGTTATGCATTAGGCGCATTTGATGAAAATCATCGCATGATTGGATTTATAACTTTAAATAAACCGCTATTTGGTAAATCTTATCAATATGTGTTACTTGATCAATTGTTCATATCAAAAAACTACCGCAAACAAGGTATCGGTAAAAAGTTAATCAATCTATCAATGCAAGAAGCTAAATCTTGGGGTGCTGATAAATTATATATTTGTGCAGGTTCATCACAAGATACAATTGCTTTTTATGAAAGACTCGGATGTATAGAAGCTAAAGAGATAAATCAAGAATTCTATGAAAGTGATCCTAGAGATATTCAACTAGAACTCAAACTATAAAAAAGAATGCTCGTTTTTGAGCATTCTTTTTTCTATAAGTGTTTGGTTAAAGATTCTGCTAAACTAAGTAGTTCTTCTTTTTCATTAAGTCCATCTATAAATCTCTTAGGTATTCCAGATAGACCAACTTGAGCGCCAATTAGAGCACCAGTAAGCATCGCTCTAACTTGATTTTGCCCCCCACCATTAATCGCATGAAGCACACCTGACTCAAAATCATTACTAAATCTTGATGCTAAATAATAGACAGCAGGCATCATGTGATAAAAGGCACATGGCATCCCATAAACTAATGAAACCTTCCATGCAGGTTCAATGACGATATCTTTATCATGAGCAGCTTTAACCATAAAACTTGGTGAAAGTAAAGCATCTGGTGACGCAAACAATCCTTCATTAGATTTTGCTTTTTTACCTTTTTCAGGAACACCTAAATTTGAAGACGTTACTGCATGAAAAGGTAGTTCTTGTTGATAAACTTTTTTCATGAGTTTTGAACTGATCTTCTCATCAAAGGCTTCACCATTGATCAGCATCGCAAGTAAAACATTATATGCAAGTGATATTGAACCAGTGACATTATCACTTTGAGTTAAAAAAGTATTTTCAACAACAGCTTCACTAAGTTTTCTTAAGTCATTTGCATAATAAATCGCTGTTGGTATATTTCTTTCAAGTGATTCTGTTGTATCACTAATACTAGCAATATCTTCCCAGCTTTCGTTTTCAACAACTCTTTTTTGATAAATATGTCTCATCACTTGAGACGTATATCCACCATATCCACCCATTGGTGTACCATCAAGCTTTGGTAAAATCTCTTGATCCATCATATTTGTGAATCCTTCTTTACTATATCCAGATTCCCTTACAAATAGTTCTGCCATTTTTTTAATGATCCACCCTTGTTGAGAGATATCACCTTTTTTTATATTTCCGTGATATCTATTAGGCAATGGTGTCGTATAATCATCAATCCATTTCCCATAATGCTTATATTGTTCTTCTAAATCATAAAACCAATGAGGTCCAACTCCTAAAGCTTCTCCAATTAAAGCACCTATAAAAGCACCTTTTGCACGATCTTTTTGATTCATGAAAACACCTCCGATAATCTACCTTGATTATAACAAATAAGGTTTTTAGAACTCAAAAAAACGCATTACTCACTATTCATATACTAAACAAATCAAAAAAAGAATTAACTTTAGAGTTAACTAAATGCTAATTCTTCTCAAATGCTATTAAAATATAATAATTAGTATCACAAGAACTATTGTAATGATTATAACAAAAGGTATAGCAATCCTTTTTACGTAAGGCTTTATCATTTTAAATCTTATTTTTAAATATTCCATACGCAATTGGTTCATTTCATTCTTTTTTCTTGTTCGAATCGCTTTGGAAACTATATCCACTAATAAAACGAATAATATGAGAATGGCATAAATATTTAGTAGAGGATAACTAAAAACAACCAAGGGAGCAATCAAAAGCGAAGTATAATTACTAACTAAAGCTATACCAATTGTTGATAAAAAGATACCTAAGTATAACAAGTTTAACATTGATTGATATGTGTATTTGATAACTCCTAATTTTTTATAACTCCAAAGATTAATCATTTTATCTTGTTTTCTTTTCTCATCTATATCAATGGATGATTTACCCTCACCTATAGCACCAAGTATTAGAAAAAATATAATCCAAGCAATATTGAATAGTGGATAAAAATAACCAGGAAGTTGACTTTGAGTTAGATATGATGAAGTACGAGTCAAAAGATTATAACCACCAAGTTGGTAGAGTTTCAAATAAAGTTTCTCATCTTTTAATAGATATCCAGCATCATACCTTTGATAATCCACTGTTACTAAATCCATATTTTGATCAGACATATATATATAGTCCGTTAATTGGTCTTTACTCTTTATGACACCAGAAACTACAAACATTCGTGTGCCTATTTCAATTTCTTGATTAACACTGTTGTTTGTCTGAAATAATTTTTGAGAAATATTTTCCGTAATAACAATTTGGTTGTGATTCACATATTTTTCACCATATAAAAAATCAAACGAATAAAGATTAATATCTGAATAATCCCATGAATCATTTACCATACCAATATCAAACATCTCAGAATTGGAAAACACTACTTGATAATTCTCACCATTAATCTCAAGTCGATTGAAATAAAGTTCTATTTTAACATCAAAATCTACGGGCGACTGCATATGATTTTCATCATATTGATCATACGTAAGCTTATTTACAAAACCAATATCTTGTGGTATCCTTATGTCCTTATCAACAAATATGATGTAATTTAAAAATGGTAGTGTATATATTAATAAAAGCATAGTCAAATGAACTACTGGTGTGATAAACTTAGCCCTTTGAATAAGTACTTCCTTATAAATGTTGTCAAAGTTTTTTTGTTTCATGTAGCCCCCCACGGTTTACAATTTATATCTATTATAGCACAACATAAACAAAATTATTATATGCTTATAAATCCAATCCAAATCCACTTTCAATTAAATTTACCATCTTAGAAAGCACTCGAACTGCAGGTGCACCATCAATCACATCATGATCAACTAAAACAGTAACATATAAGTAATCTCTAATTTCTATTTGACCTTTGACAACACCAGGTTTTTTAATGACTGATCCAACCGCAAAAGATAAAGGATGTATGCTTCTTGGAATCACCCATCCATTAATCTTTCCAATCATGCCTACTGAAGTGATCATGACAGTTCCCATATTATTTTTAGTCAAAAATGGATTTTTAATCATTCTTTTCCAAACGAGTCTTCTTAAGAATTTAGGCATACTCGCATATAATTTCATCATCCTAGCATTCTTCTTTTCACCTAGAACATAATCACCTTCATTGCTTATGATTTGCTCTTTAGCGTTCATCGTTTCTAAAGTAATATCGCTTATTGATTTCTCATTGGTTTTTCTAATAACATAAGGTAGTGGGACTTTTCTCCCATCCACTTCTTTTTCAATCATGATCGAAATATCTATATCTTCAAAAACTACTATTTTATTCTTTCCTTTTCTAATCCCATGAATCTCTGGATGCGCTTTGATTGCTTCACTTACACATTTGATCAACCAAGCATTAAAAGACATATACTGATTATCTTTTCGCTTTTCTCTAAGCGATTTCCTAGCTTCTGTAACATCTAATTCAATCAGCGCAGTGATTTGATGTTTCGATTGACTAACATATCCAATATCAACTGTACCCACTCTACTTTTATGAAAAGTTTCTTCTTTATAATGACCAATGTTTTTCATATGAAATACTCCTATCTATTCTGATTGAGCATCAAGTATATCTAATCTCTCAAACAAATGGCATATAGCTCCATTTAGCTATTTACTTATTCTATTTATTCTTTCTTCACTGTTATTACACTTATGCCATATCATTTGATTGATTTCATGTTCAAGTTGATATATCGTAAATCTTTCTGCTATCTTTGGTATCTTTAGTAATTGCTTATCACTCATCAAAACAGTTTTTAAAAGCAATTCATAAGATTTATCTTTTTCCGGTGGAAATAAACACCAATGAATAAGGTTCACATAATCAAAATCATAAGATCCAAACTGTGAGCATTCCCAGTCAATAAACCCTGCAAACCGGTGTTGATTTATAATGATATTTTTTGGATGTAAGTCATTATGTAATAACACTGGACCTTCTTCAACTTCTAGACTATCTATATGCTCTTCCATATAATCAAGTGCTTGTTTGATTACTTTATGTTTTTCTAGATCAAGTTGAAAATCACTGATATATTTTTTTAAATAACTGATATATTTTATGTGACCAGATTTCCAAGACCCATCATGTTTGGGAATAGTTGGAATGTAATGTCCGATATCATAAGTCTCACCTTTGATTTGATGTAGTTCATTTAAAGACTTAGCAATATCAGATCCGATATGTTTTGCATCTTCATCAGTTAAAAAAGGTATGACCTCATACAAAGTATTTCCCTCAAAAAAATCCATCATAACGTAATGAACTTTTTTGTTTTCATGTTGGATGACACCAAGAAAATGGACTTTTTGAACTCCGCTAATATTTTTTAATCTTAAGAGTTTTTCTGTTTCATCTAATGTTGTCATTGATAATCTTAACAATAAACGTTGATCTAACAAGTAATCGAAAACTCTATCATTACTTTGAAACGGGAAAATTTCATCAATCTTTAGCTGACAGTCATTTAATATTTGATCAATTATAATATAATCATTAAGTTCTTTTTTGAGTCTCATAAAATCTTGTCAACGATCAATCCATTGATTTACAGATTCATCGTTTTCTCCTTAAGTAATATAATCATTTACAGTTATTATATAATTTTTTTTGTTAATGGAGTAGATAAATCATGAATTTAATCTAAACATACTTATAAACTTTAACATTACTAAACAGATACCATTGTAATGATTTAAACAATCAAGTAAAATAGTACATAATAAGTACAAGTGTTAAGAAAGGCATATTACCTATTATGAAATCATTATTCAAACCAAAAAAACTAAATCCTGGTGATACTGTAGCTGCTGTAAGTCTATCTTGGGGTGGTGCTGGAGATCCAAACATTAGATGGCGCTATGATCTCGCTAAAACCCGTTTAAAAGAACTCTTTGATGTGAACCTTATAGAAATGCCACACACACTAAAAAGCCCTGAATTCGTTTATAATCACCCAAAAGAAAGAGCTATGGATTTAATGAATGCATTTAAAGATCCAAATATTAAAGCAATCTTTTCTACCATCGGTGGTGATGATAGTATCAGGATGCTTCCATATATTGATTTTGATGTCATCAAAAACAATCCTAAAATCTTTATCGGTTACTCTGATACAACAGTGACACATTTCATGTGTTTAAAAGCTGGAATAAGTAGTTTTTATGGCCCATCATTATTAGCTGAGTTTGCAGAAAATGTGTCTATGCATAATTACACAAAAGATCATATTGATAAAACTTTATTTAACACTTCTCATATAGGTGAAATTAAACCTTCTTCTTATTGGATTGACCAACACTTAAGATGGGATGAAACAAATAAAGATATCCAAAGACATCAAGCACCAAATGAAGGCTATGAACTTTTACAAGGAAAAGGTATTGTCAGTGGAAAACTTATTGGTGGTTGTATTGAAGTTTTAGAAATGATGAAAGGCACATCTCTTTGGCCAGATTTAGATACATGGAATGATACCATTTTATTTCTAGAAACTTCAGAAGAAAAACCAACACCCGACTATATCGAGTATTGGCTTAGAAATTATGGAGCAATCGGTATTCTAGATCGCATCAATGGTATAGTTTTTGGTAAACCTTTTGAAATGAAATACTATGACGCATATAAACAAAGTATCTTAAAAATTGTACGTGATGAATATAAGCTCAAGGATTTACCTATTTTATATAATCTAAATTTTGGACACACAGCACCTATGTTTACAATTCCTTTTGGATCAAAAGCAGTCATCAACTCTGAAAAGAAAACTTTTAGTATTGATGATTCAGGTGTAATAGAATAACCTTAGAAATAAAGGACATTGAGAAATGTCCTTTTATTTTGCCTTATCATGATAACGATGTAATATCATTTTCTTAATCAGTTCTATTGGTAGTTCTTGACTATGCTGAAATTGAATGGTACCTTTTGATAGCTTATATGCTTTTAGTTCATCTTTAAAAGCTTCAATGGTTTCTGGTGTAGGATAGAAACTGATATGACTCTTAAACCCTGCAATCATTATCTTTTTATCGTTTTTTGCGTTTGGGACAAGTTCATATGCAGGAACTCCATATCCCCAAGATTCGATTGCAGACGGAACTGTTTCTTTAAAAATCTTTCTCATCTGCTCTAGCATGACTTTACCTCTTGGTGGTTGATCATTAAAATATTCATCCCATGATTGATATTTTTTCATATAGACCTCACTTATCCTTAATAAAAACTATAAAACGTTATATAAATATTATATACGTGTTCAACAATAATCAGTGCATATAAAGCATAATATACCCCATGAACCATTAAAGAAATGTCGTAATAGTCATAGATCTATTCGTTTGCTACTGTTAAGAATATGAAATAATATTGATAAAACCAAATCCTAATAAAATCATTTTTTCTACTTATAATATCTAACATGATGAAAAAACCACTTATTGCATATATATGTTGTATGCATATTCAGCGAGTTCTTTAATATCATTCTCATTTTTAACCATAAATGCTTTATATGCTTTTTTACTAACATATATCATTTTCATACGTTTCATAGCTATGGTCTGTTTCTTACTGCTTGTATAATGAGATAATGACTCATAAACGTCTGAATAAACAATATCTGTTGCAAAATGACAAAACAACAGACTTAAAACATCATCTTTAGTGGCATGCGTAAAATTTGTTTCTTTAACTAGCATTATACCAAAAAGAAACTTACCAATACTTGATCCCTGGTTCATCATTGAAAAATAAAAGTTAAGTCCAAATGAAGCAATAATCAATATCGCTAAAAATATTTGATCTTTGAGATTAAATCCATCACTAGCGAAAAACGTAAAGAAAACGAACAAAGGAATCACAGCACATAATGCAGCATCAAAAAAACCTGAAATAATAATTCTCCCCCATCCAGGTATTGTTTGATAAAGTCCTTGTTTTAAATCATAATGCTTTTGATCGTAATATCTTTTTTTTGATAAAGCTTCTTCTGTCATCGTTAATCCCCCTCTAAGTTATTTGAAATATATTTTTGAATTCATTTTTTCTGTATGTCATAATATTCATCATTTAGAATATGATCGTGAAGATCCACACTGTGGACATTTCGCATCATTTTTACTCATGAATGACCCACAATATAAACAATAATCCGGTTTAAGCTCTTGATTGCCTAATTGTTGATTAGACTTACTTTCATACTGGCTTTCATATGTCCGATAAAGTTCCATATTTTTGAAATAGTATACTAAAGATCCTACTAATGCAAATATGATTACAATCCCAGTTGTAAACGCAATAGTTCTTAAGCGATTCGCTTCGATATAACTTCCGTCATCAGATAATTCATAATCCATATAATCTGCATTAATTGAGTCAGTTCTTGCGGTTAAAGGTAATCTGTCAACAACAATAAGTATTTCTCCACTTCTAAAAATCTCTGAGGCTTCTTCTGCTGTATAAATCGAATATGTATATCCATCTTCATACCATAAATCATACCCTGAAACCTGTAATTTATAAGTGATATAATACTTTCCACCTTCACCCATAAACTGATTAGTCACTTCAGCATTGATGTATTGATTAGAACTTGCTGTTTCAATCATATTGAAATAATATACTTGATCTCTTTTGATTTGATTAACTTGTGCTTGTTGAATAATAAATAGAGCACCACACACAATCAATGCAAAAACTAAAAAGGATATCAATGAACCTACTTTAGATGTGTTATAGTATCTTGGTGATCTTGTATAATATGATCTTCCAAAAAACGTAGATCTATTTCTGTGGTAGTACGTGTTATTGTGATTGTTAGAGGTGAATTTAAAACCACTTGATCTTCCGCTTCTAGATCCTCCAAAACTGTGACCACCTCTTGAGCCTCTGTGTGAACCTGATGGCATATATGTGTCCTCCTTATACATTGAATATATTACGGTACTGAAATTATGACATGAGACTTATAAATATTCTACAACTTGTTTAACTTTTTATTATTCCATATTTTTAATCATCAAATACCAAGTAATAAAAAGTTCAAAGGCTGTATGTAGTAGCAAACCTAATACACAGATTGATACACCCTATATAACATTTACCTGGGAAGTTGTAATTATCAAAAATGATTTTCGAAATTACATAATACAGTTCATTTTGACATTATGTCTTTCTTTAGATTATTCCATCTATCTAGATACTTATTTTTCACATCTTCTGAAACTGGCTCACTGAGCAATCTACCTCGTTTACCAACAACAAGAATACGTTTTTCACCCCATTGGATAAATGGAACTGATATATTTCCAATCACATCTGGTCTTTTAATTGAAAAATCTACACATTGTTTCAACTCAAACTGGTTAGGATGACAATATAAAGCTTTTAAATTTTTCATCTTTACAATAGGAGTCAAATCCATGTCTTCGATTTTTTTGAAATGAAAGCCTAATATTTCTATTGAACTATCTTGGAGTGGTGCTAATGTATCACATTCAGCGGTAACCCAAATCCCATCACCTCTCCAAAAAACTTTTAAATTTTTAGCGGTATCGATATTATATAATGTCTTTAATCTTGAAAAATCTGAAAGAATCAAGGTATGCAGTTTTAAATTATGACTCATATCCCATAATGACTCCACCCTTTGATTATGAAACATTTGTAAATATTCTAAATCTGAAAGCTTTGATAGAGGTGATAAGTCATTAATAAATTTGCAACTGTACAAATATATTCGTTTAAACTGTCTACCATATGTATTTACGAAATATTCAAATGTCTCTTGATTTAAACCCACAAGTACTACTTCATCTTCTTTTGGAAATTTTGAAATCATATCAATGTCTTCTTTTTTTGTTTTTGAAGAAAATGATGGTGTATTTGCCTTGTCTCTAATAATAAGTTCTGTTGTGATTTTGCGTTCATATTCTCTAGGTAATAATGTCATATTTACACCTCTTTCAATAATAATCTTGTCTTACTAATTACTTCTTAATATAAGTACTAATGCCAAAAATATGACTAGAACTTACGCCCCACTGATTACAAAACAGTAGTTTTACCATCTGAGCTATTTCGGTACCTTTTTTCATGTCCAAAACAAAGCTCTTAAAATTAAGAACCCTTGAATAAGTCCACCAACAATAAATCCCGCCAATGCTCCACCAGCTGCATGTGGTTTATCCTTATTCCAAACAACTCCAATCGCTAATCCTGCTTGTGGAAACAATAACCCTAAAAAGAAGAACGCCAAACTATTGGTTCCTTCTTGTTCAATACTTATTCTTTTTCTTGCATCTGTAACTCTTGTTCCACACTCTAGACAAACTAATTGCCCACTTCTTAATTCTGCTCCACAACCTTTACATGTACTCATATGAATTCCCCCCATATATTTTTATAATTGTTTTTTTCTTCTTCTTGGATTGATATAAACAGTCAAAGCTTCTTTGATTGTTTTGATTTCAATGCTTCCTTTTTCTGCAGATTCACCATCTGCATTCCAAACAACATTATCTTCTGTTGTGATTTTAAAGTGATCACTGACTAAATGGAAATCTTCTCTTAATTTTTTTCCACCTCTAATAAATGATGATAACAGTCTAAATCTTCTAAATTTTCTTCTACTTGTAAATATTCTTAACTCAAACAAACCATCATTTAATTTACTTTTAGAGAAATTAACTAATCTCATACCACCAACACGATTAGAATTAAGACCTAAAACCATCATGCAATCTGTTTCTAAAACTTTGTCATTATATTCTATTTTAACTGGATAATTATAATCTTGCACAAAATCTTTCATCGCAGCAAACACATATGCTAAATATCCATATTTTTTAACACGTCTTCTAGAAACATCATAACTGACTTTAGATAAAACTCCGCTTGCTGCTGTATAAACAAAATAACGATCATTCATCATATTAATATCAATTTTAACAGGATCATTTTTTAAATACATTCTAAGGGCGCACATTAATATTCTAGGTACACCCAATATAGATGCAATATCATTAGCAGTTCCACTTGGTAAAATACCTAAGGCAGGTCTAACATCAGATTTCATCATCCCATTAACAACTTCATTAACTGTTCCATCTCCCCCAGCTACAAAAAAAACATCATAATCTTTTGCTGCCAAAAAAGCTTTTTCCTTTAAGTCTCCTGATTTTTTAGATTCATAGACATCAAGTAAAAAACCTCTTTTTGTGAAAAAAGATTCGATGTGTTTAACTTTATGTTTAAATGTAGATCTTCCGCTAACGGGATTATACATTAGTAAATATCTCATAGATTCGCCCCTTTATCGTATTTTATCACACTTATCATAAGTAAAAAAGAGTCAATTGACTCTTTCATTAAAAACAACATGATTTACAACAAATTGATACCAATGATAATCTCCATCATCTAACTTCCAAATCACTTTACCTTCAATAGGTAGTTTAAACCCTGAAAAATCTTTGATGTTATGCATTTCAATTCTCCAAGGTTTTAATTGATAGATGCCATCAAACTCTCCATACCTTAAAGCTTCAAATGCAATCATATGACCTTCATCATCAAACTCAAAGATGCCATCAGCAGTTATATCATTATAACTCATGATGGCTTTTGCATGATGATCATCAATAGCTTCCCATTTGATATAATCTTTTAAAGCTGCTGTAGGTACCCAACAAATTTCAGCCAAATATCTTAATAATGTACCTTGATCCATTTCAAGTCCTTTAGCATCAACAACTTTTAAGAAGCTCATGACTTTAATGAGCATTTCACCTTGCCCGTACATATATCTATCTCTACCAGAGATATGAACACCAGGCATCATATGAACTAATACTTTCCAAATAAAACCAGGTTCTTTTGTAGTTACATATTGTTTAGCGGTTGCTTTCATCCAAGGTTTATCTTGACCCAATCTCATTTTTATGTCTTGAGTCATATATGCATGATAAATGTTCTTTTGATTTTTGATATCATGTAGATTCAACCATTTTTTTACTGGTTTTGGTAGCTTATCAAGTTTACTTAAATCTATGTTTTCATCAACAAGACCTAAAGCTAATAATTCTTTTGACTCTTTATTAAACTTAATATTAAAAAAGATTCTATAGATAAATCCAATCATCCAAATGATAATCAACAATCCTAAAACACTTAAAAGAATATATAAAACGATATCTAACATTTGTATCATCTCTTTTCTTGATTCATCTCTATTATATCAAAAAAAGATAAATGCCTTTTATTTTTCTAAGACCGAATAAACACCTAGCGATATCACTGGAAACTCATGTTGCAGTTCATCAATCACTTGATCAATCATCTTTATGTCTTGTCCTTTTCCTTCCAACTCTAAATAAAAATGATATGTACCTAACTTCTTTTTCGTAGGTCTTGAAATAATAGAAGTCATATTGATTTGATGTTCTTTAAAAACTTTTATGATATCAAATAAAAGACCAGGTCGATCAATCTTTGGACTAATCACTAATGATACTTTAAATGTTTCTTTCATTTCATGTTTTGGATGGTCACGTTTATGCGTCATGACTAAAAATCTGGTGTAATTATCCTTCTCATCTTGAATCTCATTAAAGATAATTTCATTTTGATTTGCTAAATGTTGGGGAATGATTGCTGCACTATATGGATCATCTAAATATGCTTGATATGCATAAACATTAGAATCCATAACTATAATTTCTTTATCCTTAAAACCATCAAGAAAATCGAGACATTGATTTTTAGCAGCATACTGAACATAAATCTTTTTAATATCTTCTTTGTTTACATGACTAACAAAACAAAAAGAGATTGGCATATGGATTTCAGATAAAATGTTTAATTGATGTTTAATAATTAAATCCATATGAACACCTATATAACCATCAAGTGTATTTTCAACAGGGCAAATCATCAAATCAACTTGATCTTTGACATCCATCATTTCTTTCATGTGTTTCACATAAATATAATGACTTGATTCATCAACTTCTTTTTCGTACTCCTTACCTGCTAAATATGAGTAAGTTCCCACAGGGCCTAAAACTGCTATTTTCATCATGTACCTCTTCATCCAAATATGAAGTATTGTAACAAAATCAATTCATACTGTCAATAAAAAAAGAGATTGATTCATCAAAGGACAAATCAATCTCCGCTTCATATCTCTTTATAGGGGATATTAGATATTTTTAAATATAATCGCTGTACCCATACCGCCACCAATACATAAAGATGCTAAACCTAACTTCTCATTACGTTTTTTCATCTCATGAATCAGTGTAACAACAATACGTGCACCACTAGCGCCAACTGGATGACCGATCGCAATCGCTCCACCATTGACATTGGTTTTTTCTAATAATTGATCATAATTCACACCTAAATCAGAAGATAAACACTTCATAACGCCAATGCTTTGAGCAGCAAACGCTTCATTAAGTTCTAATAATCCAATTTGATCTAGATTTAAACCTGATCTATTTAATACATTCTTAACTGCTCCAACAGGTCCTAACCCCATATACTTAGGATCAACCCCTGCTTGATCAACTTCGATAACTTCAACAAGCGGTGTTAAACTATATTTCTTAACTGCTTCTTCACTTGCAAGCATCACATAAGCAGCTCCATCATTAATACCTGATGCATTACCAGCAGTAACACTGCCATCTTTTTTAAATGCAGCTCTTAATGTTCCTAATTTTTCTAAAGATGTTTTACGATTTGGATATTCATCTTTATCGAATCTAACAACATCTCTACCAACTTTAACATCAAGACCAATCACTTCATCATCAAAACGACCTTCATCAACAGACTTAATCGCTTTAGCTTGTGACTGATAAGCAAACGCATCTTGTTCTTCTCTTGAAATGTGATATTTTTCCGCAATATTTTCAGCAGTAATACCCATATGAATACCATCATATGCATCGATTAATGCATCATAGATCATATGGTCAATCACTTCTAAGTTACCCATCTTATATCCACTTCTACCTTTAGAAGGCATCAAGTGAGGTGCTTGACTCATGGATTCAGTTCCACCAGCAATCACTAAATGTTCCCATCCGGCTTTAATCTTTAAAAAGCCGTCCATGATTGCTTTCATACCTGAACCACAAACCATATTCACTGCATAACCAGGAACTTCAACAGGTAAGCCAGCTTTAATCGCAACTTGTCGTCCAATGCCTTGACCTTGACCTGCAGGTAAAATATTTCCAGATATAACTTCATCAATGTCTTTTGGATCTACTTTTGTATCTACTAATAATTGTTTAACGACTGCTGCCCCAAACTCAGATGGAGAAGTATTAGATAAAGATCCTAAAAAACTTCCAACTGCAGTTCTCTTAGCAGCAACTACATATACTTTTGACATATATTTAATCCTCTATTAAAGAAGAATTAAACCTAAACCGATGATAACGCCAGAGTATAATAAAACCATTAAACAGTAACCCATAATATTCTTAGCACCAAGCTTAGCAATACCTAATACTGGTAAAGCCCAGAATGGTTGAATCATATTTGTCCAAGCATCACCCCAAGCGATTGCCATTGCTGTTTTAGCAGTATCTACACCAAGTGTAACTGCAGCAGGCATCATAATTGGAGCTTGTACAGCCCATTGTCCACCACCTGATGGTACGAAGATATTAACGATACCAGCAGATAAGAAGCTAAATAATGGGAAAGTTGTACCATTTGATACACTTACGAAGAAGTCAGAAATAGCACCAGCAAGTGATACACCATTATCTGCACCTTTAAATGTCATCATACCCATAATACCTGCATAAAATGGGAATTGTAATAAGATACCACCAACACTCTTAGCAGCACTATTAACAGCTTTAACAGTGTTAATTGGCGTACCATGTAATAAGATAGCTGCGAATAAGAAAATGAAGATAACGATATTTAATCCTAAATCAAATCCATTTTCAACGAAATATAAAATAATGAAAGTAAAGCCCATAGCTGATAATACATAGTTAATGATTCTGCTATTTTCTAATTTTTCAGCAGGAGTCATTTCAGCTCTTGGTTTCATAGGAACTACTGGTTCATCTTCTAATAAAGCTGGATCAACAGTCTTAACTTTATCACCTTTTGGATGCATTAAAGCAAGTAATATTGGTAATGTTACTAAAATAACACCAACAATAATTAAGTTCATTGAAGAGAAAATAGTTTGGCTAGTAGGAATTGCATCAACAACTGCTCCACCAGTTTGAGTCACTAGATTTGCTCCACCTGTAGCAAGTGTTAGAGGAATAGATCCTGACATACCAGCATGCCAAATTAAGAACCCTGAATAAGCAGCAGCGATTAATAAAGGATAGTCAACACCTTTAACACGTTTTGCTACTTCTTTAGCGAAAATCGCACCAATAACAAGACCGAAGCCCCAGTTAATAAATGATGCTACTAAACCAATTACAGATACCCAAATGATTGCTTGAATCTTATTCTTTGGAATAGATGCTAGCTTACCTAAACCTTTTTTAAATAAAGGTGCAGTTGCTAAAATTGTACCTGTAACTAAAATCATTGCCATTTGCATAGAAAATTGCAATAAGCTCCAGAATCCACCATACCAAGCTTCTACAATAGTAAGTGGACCAGATTGTGTTGTAATCATAGCTACAACGAATACTACAAACGTTAAGATGATCGCAAAGATGTATGGATCTGGTAAAAATCTTTCAACAAGTTTTACAGAACCTTGAGTCATTTTATCAAAAATCTTTTTCATGTTCTTTCTCCTTAAATTTCCATTTCTTTTATATTTTCACTAATAATTAGTGTTGCTTCAGTGTTCTTTTGAACTTCTTCAGCAGTTACACCTGGTGCTAATTCCTTTAAAACAATACCTTTGTCAGTCACTTCCATCACACCTAATTCAGTCACGATCATATCGACTTCTTTTACAGCTGTAAATGGTAGTGTACATCTTTTTAAAATCTTTGGAGTGTCTTTTGATGTATGTTGCATCGCAACAATCACTTTTTTAGCTCCAACTAATAAATCCATTGCGCCACCCATTCCAGGAACCATTTTTCCAGGAATGATCCAGTTAGCAATATTGCCTTCTTCATCAACTTGAAGTGAACCTAATACTGTGATATCCACATGGCCACCACGAATAATACCGAATGATGTTGCACTATCAAAGAATACACCACCAGTTGTCATCGTCACCGGTTTTCCACCAGCATTCGTTAAATCCCAATCTTCATGTTCTGGATCTGGTACTGGACCTAAACCTAACATCCCATTTTCAGATTGAAATGTAATATCCAAACTATGATCAACATAGTTTGCTACCATTGTAGGAAGACCAATACCTAAGTTAACAACATCTCCATCTTTGAGTTCTTTTGCTACACGTCTAGCAATCAGTTCTTTTGGATTCATTGTTTACCTCCTTCAACGATATAATCAACAAAAATATGTGGTGTAACGATGTGGTCAGGGTTAATATCCCCAGCCTCCACTATTTTTCTTGCTTGTACAACAACATGTTCACAAGCTGTAGCCATAAGTGGATTGAAATTTCTTATGGTCTTGTTATAAACGATGTTGCCTTTTTTATCTACAACATGTCCTAATAAAAACGCAAAATCAGCCTTAAGTGGTTTTTCTAATAAATATTTCTTACCGTCCACTTCTAAAACATCTTTACCTTCTTCAACAATCGTTCCGATGCCAGTAGGGGTTAGAAATCCACCTAAACCTGCTCCACCTGCGCGTATACGCTCAGCTAAAGTCCCTTGAGGAACAAGATCAACAATCATCGATCCATCAGTCATTTTTTGTCCTGCAACAGGATTTAAACCAATATGCGATGCAATGAGTTTTTTAACTTTACCTGCTTCAATGAGTTTACCAACACCAACGCCTGGTAAACCTGCATCATTACAGATAATCGTTAAATCTTTGACATCAGTTAAAAGCAGTTCATCAATAATTTCTTCTGCTGTACCAATGTTCATAAACCCACCAACCATGATACTTGCGCCATCAAAAATTTTAGCAACAAAATCTTTTTTAGAGATTAGTTTGTTCATCACTTAACGTTTTCCTTTCTTAAATTATATGTAAGTACTTACTTACATTATAGAACTTTTTATTTTTGAATACAAGCGTTTTCAGAAAAAAAGTTAAAAAAAAGAACTGCTTGGTTAGCAGTTCTACTCTTTAACATATAATCTAATCAGATCTTCTTCGAATGTTTCTATCAGTGTCTTATAGTTAGCGTTATCATAAATCGAGTTTGCATGGACTTTTAACGTAAAAATACCCATAACCATAGAAACGATTGAAGTTGCTACTAAATAAGGATCTCCTGTGAACTTACCTTCTTCTACTTTTTTAACAAAGTAGTCTTTCATAAATTCAGTATAATCAATCGTATTTGTAAACTTTAATCCTTCTTCATCGATTTCTCTAATTTGAATTAAATACATTTTAATATTGTTTTGTAAAAACATATAATAAGTATCTGTAAAAATTTTAATATCTTTCTTAATATCTCCTGTTAAGTCATGAGCAATTTTTTCAACAATATTTCCTTCAAAAGCAAAATGTCTAATCACAGCTTGTAATAAGTTACTTTTACTTTTAAATGTTCTAAATAATGTAAGTTCATTGACCCCCGCTTGTTCTGCAATCTTTCTTGTTGATACACCTGAATATCCATATTCAGAAAATAGTTTTGTTGCAGCAAGAAGAATTTTCTTTTCTGTCGCTTTCATATGTAAACCTTCCTTTTTGCTTGTTATCACTATAATTATATCACTTATTTCATACAAAAACATGTCAGTGACATATTATTTTATGAATTGATTAGTCAATAATTATAATAGTTTGAAGGTTCTATGTCTCCAAAAAACTTAATCAAAATGACAAAATAAACAATATAAAGAATAATTGATAAGATAAATGACACGAGTGCGCCGATACCTGCAGCTTTTGCAGTCTTAGGTTTTTCTTTATTCCAAACTAAATACAAAACAAGACCTACAACAGGAATACAAAACCCTAGAAGTCCCCATCCAAAAGTATTTGTTTCGTAAGTGGTTATTGGTTTATCAGTTAAGATTGCTCCACAAGATAAACATACTTCTTGATTCCCATGAACTTCTGCTCCACAATTATGACAATATGGCATATAAGCGATTTTAATCTTAAATTAAAATCTTCCCTCCCTTTAATTAAATACATTAATAAGATAAAAAACAAACTTGACCAGTAGATAATGATATAAAGTGTATATCATTATCATCAATGGTCCAAACAATAACCCTGTAAAAAATCTTTTGATATTATTCGACTCATAAGTTGATTTATATCTTTGAATGATTCCATCGATCATCAAAGGTAATGCTATAAATAATGTAAAGATCCAATGGATGTCCATCATGAAATATCCTATAGAACATAAGATGCCTATATAAATGCCTGTACATCGACTACAAATATTAAGTGGTTTTTTAAATAAGTAAAGCGTTCGATGTGCTTTTTGATGACATCCAAAAAGCAATGCTAAATATGATTTTTTTAACAACAAAGTTAAAAGTGATATAACCAATAGAATTGCTGAAAATATTAAACTTCCCATCACTAAAAAGTGATTAAACTTAAATGATTCTATTTGATACATGTTCGTAAACACAATGATTGGTGATGTTAGGAGCACTAACAATATTAATAAGCTTTCAATCTTAGAAACAGGTTTTTGACTCAGACAGTGACACTGATTATCATGTTTTCTACCACAAGAGCTACAGTACATGATACTCTATCACATGAGTCCTACAATAAAACCTAAAAGAATGCTTATTACAAAGGATATTAAAGCACCAAGCCCTGCAGCTTGTGCATTATTTGGTTTTTCAGTATTCCAAACAATAAATAAAATTAATCCAGCAACAGGTATGCAAAAACCTAAAAGCCCCCAACCTAAACCTCCATTATCATCTGAACTAGATGATGATCCTGCTGGTTTGATTTTTTTTACTGCTGTACCACATTCAAAACAAACTTCTTGTTTATCGTTTACAAATGAACCACAATTTTGGCAATATGGCATATTAATTCCCCCCTATATTTTTTGATCATTTCATTTTATGATCTTCGTTTAATTAAATTCATTATAGCACACCATTATTTTCAAAAACAATAGAAAAAAAGCTTAACCATCTAAATGATTAAGCTTTTATCTCTTTTTACCTTAAATATGTATAGGTTTATCTACAGCACCATGTGCAGCTTCCATAATGACTTCAGAAAGTGTAGGATGTGGATGAACGGTATTTGCAACTTCATAAGCTGTACCTTCAAGTTCCATCGTTACACCTAATTCAGCAATTAAGTCTGATGCATTATAAGCTAGAATATGAGCACCAAGTATTTCTTTATACTTATCACTTACTAATAACTTAACAAATCCATCTTTTTCATTATCTGCTAATGCTTTACCACTCGCCATTAATGGGAATGTTGATGCTTTATAGGTAATTCCTTTTTCTTTTAATTCTTTTTCAGTATATCCAACAGATGCAATCTCAGGAGAACCATAAACTGCATTTGGCATGCGGTTATAATTCATTTTCTTATCATGACCTAAAATATTTTCAACAGCCACGATACCTTCATGAGATGCAACATGTGCAAGCATATACTTACCATTGACATCGCCAATCGCATACACATTAGGCACATTAGTTTTTAGTCTTTCATCAGTAACAATTGCTCCACGTTCCATCTTTAGATTTAACGCTTCTAACCCTTGAGAGTTAGCTTTCATACCGACACTCACTAATATACTATCTGCTTTAACTTTTTCTTCTTTACCATCTAATAGATAAACAACATCATTACCCTTAACAGCTTTAACTTCTGCATTTGCAAAAATTTCAATACCTTCGCGTTTTAAAATTTTTGTATATTGGGTTCTAATATCATCATCCATCATCGGTACGATACCATCTAATTTTTCAATGATCGTTACTTTAGATCCTAATGAATTAAAGATAGTCGCAAACTCAACACCAATGACACCGCCACCAATAATGACTAAGTTTTTAGGTGCTTCTTCAATTTGTAACATTTCTCTTGATGTTCTAGCAAATCCTTTTTCATATGCATCTTTAAGTCCATCAATTGGTGGAACAATTGGAGATGCACCGGTTGCTAAAATCAAATTTTTGCATTCTAATGTTTCGCCGTTAACTTCCACTTTATTTTTTGCTACAACTTTACCTAATCCATTAAAGACTTCAACGCCATTTTTCTTAAGTAGTCCTGCAACACCTGTGGTAAGTTTTTTAACAACAAGATTTTTTCTTTTCATCATTTGCGTCCAATCAAAACCGATATTTCCATCAATGGTAACACCATAATCTTTCGCATGACTTAAGGTTTTATATACTTTTGCATTTTTTAACAATGTTTTTGTTGGAATACATCCGTGATTTAAACAAATACCTCCAACAACTTCTTTTTCTACAAGTGCAACCTTTAAGTTATTTTGTGCAGCCTTAATCGCAGCTACATAACCACCTGGTCCACCGCCTAATACAACAACATCATAAGTTTTCATAATCTACACCTCAACTTAATAATAACATCATTGGGTCAGATAATAAAGACTTAATTTCATTTAAGAATCTGCCAGCATCAGCGCCATCGATCACTCTATGATCAACTGCTAATGATAAAGGTAGAACATAGCTGATTTTAATTTCATCATTGATGACAACAGCTTTTTTCTCAATCTTACCAATACCTAAAATACCGACTTCAGGATGGTTGATGATTGGTGTACCATAAGCGACATTTGCAGCACCAAAGTTTGTGATACTAAATGTTGAATTTCTGAGTTGATCAAGTTGAACTTTTCTTTCAACTGTTTGATCTGTAACATCTCTGATTTCTTTTGCAAGTTCTAATATACTCTTCTTATCAGCATTTTTGATATTTGGCACAATAAGGCCATCTTTTGTATCTACAGCCATACCGATATTATAGAACTTCTTAAGTACCATTTGCTCGTTTTCTTGATCGAAACTTGCGTTGAAGTTAGGGAACTTCTTAAGTGCAAGAATAGTTGCTTTCATGATGAAAGCCATATAAGTTAATTTAATATCTTGAGCAGCTGCTTGTTCTTTAACTTTAGCACGAAGTTCAACAAGTTTATCGACAACAACTTCATCCATTAATACTGTATGTGGAATCACTTGTTTAGATATTGTCATTGATTTAACAATAGCTTTTCTTAATTTAGATATCTTGACAAGTTCAACATCACCTTCAGTTGATACTTTAACATTTGGTATAGAGATACCAGATGATTTAGTCTCACCTTTAGATTCTGCAGCTTTTTTAATATCTTCTTTTAATACTCTTCCGTTTTCACCAGTACCTTCAATCAACTTGATATCAACACCTAAATCTTTAGCAAGTTGTCTTGCTACAGGTGTTGCTAATACACGTTTATTTTCAGTACTTGTCTTTTTAGCACCACTATGTTCATTACTAGAAGCCATCACTTCTGAAGATACTTCGATTTCACCAATAACACCTTGTGGTTCATCTTCTTCTTCAGCTACAGAAGTTTTTGTAGGTTCTTCCTTTGTTTCTTCTTTTTCTTCTTTAGCTTCTTCTTTCTTATCTTCTTTGACTTCACCACCGGTGCCATCGTCAATCACAACCAATGTTTCACCAACATTAATCGTATCTCCTTCTTTAGCACCTAATTTTGTGATGACACCATCAACAGGAGCTGGTAATTCAGCATTAACTTTATCAGTTTCAACAATCACTAAAGTTTCGCCTTCTTTGACCTTATCTCCTTCTTTAAAATTCCATTTTAATATAACACCTTCATGGATACCTTCACCGATATCCGCGAACTTAAAATCATACATGAGTAGACCTCCTTAAAATTTAGCTACTTTTTTGATCTCAGCAGCAATTCTTTCTGGTTGTACGAAATGGAACATTTCACCTTTTGCAAGCGGAACTGTAATATCAAAACCAGTAACTCTTGTTGGTGCAGCTTCTAAATATAGGAATGCTTTTTCATTCACTAATGACATTAATTCAGCACCAGGTCCGTAAGTTTTAACCGCTTCTTGAACAACCAAGAAACGACCTGTCTTTTTAACAGATTCAATAATAGTTTCTTCATCAATTGGATTAATCGTTCTTAAGTCAATGAGTTCAACACTAATATTTTCACCTTCTAAAAGCTTAAGCGCTTTTTCAGCTTCTCTCATCATTGCACCCCATGCAACAACAGTAATATCAGTACCTTCTTGAACGACTTTAGCTTTTCCAATCGGTATTCTATACATTTCTTCAGGTACATCTTGTTTACCTGAACGATAAATTCTCTTAGGCTCCATATAAATGACTGGATCTGGATCTTCAATCGCAGAGATCATTAAACCTTTAGCATCATATGGTGTTGAAGGCATAACAACCTTTAATCCTGGAATATGACCTAATAATGTTTCTAAAGATTCACTATGGTGTTCTAACGCTCTAATACCGCCACCAACAGGGAATCTTACAACAATAGGTAATCCATATTTACCACGACTTCTATTTCTATATCTAGCCATATGTGTAACAATTTCTGTATATCCTGGGAAAACAAATCCATCAAATTGGATTTCCGCTACAGGACGAAGACCATTAATCGCCATGCCAATGGCATTACCTGTAATTGCAGCTTCTGCAATTGGTGTATCAAATACACGATCTTCTCCATATTTCTTTTGGAGACCTGCGGTTACTCTAAACACACCGCCTTCATAGCCAGCATCTTCACCGAAAACGACAACTTTATCATCATCAGCCATTTTTTGATCTAACGCTTGATTGATTGCTGTTAATAAATTTACGACTGCCATCTTATTTGCCTCCTTCTTCTAAAAACTTCTTATGAGTTTCATATTGTTCTTTTAATTGTGGTGTCATTTCTTCATATGTATATTGGAAGATATCAAGAAGTTCTGCTGAACCAGATTGTTCAACTTTCTTGAATGTGTCACCAACAAATTTACTATTTTCTTCTTCTAATTTTTGATCTTCTTCTTCGCTCCAATATCCTTTTTCAATTAAATATTTCTTGAATCTTTCAATTGGATCTCGTTTTTCCCACATTTTAACTTCTTTATCATCACGATATAATGTAGGGTCATCAGATGTTGTATGTGGTCCCATACGATATGTCACAGCTTCAATTAAAACTGGACCTTTACCACTTCTTGCATGTTCGATAGCTTCTTTCATTGCAACATACATAGCTAAGACGTCATTACCATCAACTTGCATACCTGGAATACCAAATGCAACAGCTTTTTGAGCTAATGTTTCAGCTTTAGTCGCTTTTTTTCTAGGGGTAGAAATCGCGTATTGGTTATTTTGAATCATCGTAACAAGTGGTAAGTCATATGCAGCAGCAAAGTTCATACCTTCATAAAATTCACCATGAGATGTACCACCATCACCGATCGCAGTTACTGCCACTTCATTCTTCTTTAAGATTTTTGAAGCATACGCAATCCCTGATGCATGGTTAACTTGTGAACCAATGATAATATTGATTGGTGTTACTTTTACACCATCATTATAATGACTGCCCCATTCGTTTCCATACCAATAAAGATACACTTGTTCAAGTGTAACTCCTTTATATAATAATACGTTTAAATCTCTAAATCCTGGCACATACCAGTCTTGTTCCTCCATAGCTGCAGCTGCACCTATTTGAGCACCTTCTTGCCCTCTATTTGGAGCGTATGTAAGCATTCTGCCTTGTCTTTGATATTGCATAGCCTTAACGTCTGCAACTCTTCCAAGAGCCATTGTTTTATACATCTTTAATAATGTTTTTTTATCTAGTTTAGGCTCTAAATCTTTGTTAACAATTTTACCTTTTTCATCTAAGATTGATAATTGTTTTTTCTTAAGCGGATCATAGTCTTTAAAAAGCATATCTTCGCCCTCCTTCATTTACACTTGTATTATACTTGAGCAGAGTTTTTAATACAAAAGTTTTGCTTAAGGTGAAAGTCTTAATTATAGAATATATATTTTTCATCTTTACAAAGCCATTCTTCTTATTTATACACTTTATACTTTGAAATAAAAAAATGGAAGATACGTAGTATCTTCCAAATTGTACTTATTTTCTTTTTTCTAAATTCTTTTGTAAAATTAACACCATTTCTCTAAGTGTTTTAGCTGCTACAGCAGTTGATGCACCGCTTGGATCAAGCATTGGTGACAATTCAACAAAATCAGCCGCAACCAAATGATTTAATTTTTCAAATTGATCAAATGCCCATAGTAAATCTTTATATTGCATGCCGCCTGGTTCTGGAGTTCCTGTGCCAGGGAAGACTGCAGGATCTAAAACATCTAAATCAATAGTGATATACACTGGAACATCTTTTAACTGTTCACAAATTTGATCTAATCCTTCAAAATCAAACTTTCTTTGATGGATATGACCATTTTCTTTTTTAGCCCAATCAAATTCAGGTTTTTCACCACTTCTAATACCAAATTGGAAAATCTTTCCATCACCAACAAATTTATGGACATGTCTCATAAATGTTGCGTGTGATAATTCTCTTCCAAAAAAGCTTTCTCTTAAATCGGTGTGTGCATCTAAATGAATGATGTGAAGATTAGGATATTTCTCAAACGTAGCTTTAATGACTGGGTAACTTACTAAATGTTCACCGCCGACCATCATCGGAACTTTATCATCTTCTAAAATATCTTTAGTTGTTTGATAAACCACATCAAGTGCATCTTCTACAGCACCAATCGGTAAGTCTAAATCTCCAATATCTGCAGTTTTAAACTCATTTAAATCTCTTTCTCTGTAAGGTGAATACCATTCAACTCCAAAAGAATCTACTCTTATTGCGTTGCCCGCAAAACGTGTGCCAGGTCTAAATGATGTTGTTGCGTCCATAGGAACACTAAATATTACAACATCAGCCTCTTCATATGTAGATTTACAACTTTGGAATGATAAATCTACTTTTTCATATTTATTCATTGTCATCTTCGCTCCATTTCGTCCAATATTCTTTATCAATGACTTTTATATATCCACTTTCTGTATCACTTAAAATGACTGATCCACTTCTTTGGTAGAAATCTAAGTCATCCAAAATATCTTGACTAATCACTTCTCCAGGAATAACTATTGGAATACCTGGTGGGTAAATCATGATAGATTCAGCTGCAATTTCATCAACTGCTTGATAAATTGGTAAGTATTTTTTAGGGGCATGATATGCCTCTCTTGGTCTTGTATATGCTTCAGGATAACTATATTTAATCTTAGGCATGATTGGTTCTAATTGCATTGGCATGTATGTATCGCTGATTGCTTTTAGAGCATCTACTAAGACATCTAAATCTTTTTGAGTTGTTCCAATGGAAAGAACTGCTAAGATTAAATGTGTTTCTGCTAGCTCAAGTTGTATATGATATGTATCAAATAGTTCTTTATAGACATCAAATCCAGTAAGTCCTAAATCAGAAACTTTGACAATAATTTTAGTTTCATCATAGTTGAATGCATTTCTAGATTTAAAATATGCTTTGCCTAATGCTTTTAACCCTGGGATTTGATTGATTTTTTCTCTTGTTTTTTTAGCCATTTCCATAAGCTTTGGTAACTTATCAGGGCCATCAAAAAACATTGTTTTTCTAGCAACATCTAAACTTGCAAGTAATAACCCTGAAGGTGATGTTGATTGAATCATATTAATGGTAGATCTTAATCTCACGTGATCCACTCTTGGACCCTGTGCAATTAAAATTGAACTTTGTGTTAATGATCCTACTGTTTTATGAAGTGAGCATGACGCAAGATCCGCACCCGCTTCCATTGAACCAATAGGAAGTTTATCTGAAAATGGGAAGTGTGAACCATGTGCTTCATCTACAAGTACTTTCATATCGTACTCATGTGCAAGATTCACAATTTTTTCTAGATCACTTGTCACACCAAAATAAGTTGGATTAATGACTAACACACCCATAGCATCTGGATTTTCTTCAATGGCTTTTTTTACTTCTTCATAATCCATATGATTTGCGATACCAAGTTCTTGGTCGATATATGGTTTAACGAATATAGGTACAGCACCACTTAAAATGAGTGCATTAATCGCAGATTTATGCACATTTCTCGGTAGAATAATTTTTTCTTTAGCACGGCATGTCGACATAATCATCGCTAAGATACCCATGGTCGTTCCACCGGTTAAAAAATATGATTTCTCCGCACCAAAAGCATCAGCCATCAGTTCAGAAGCTTCTAAAATGACACCACTCGGGCGATTTAAATTATCCAAACCTCTAGGTGCATTGGCATCTAGTTTAAATACATTTTTACCGACAAAATCCATCATATCATTATCAATATGTCCTAGTTTGTGACCAGGTACATCATGACAAACGGTATCACTTAATGCATAAGCTTTAAGTTTTGTGAAAAACGGTGTTAAATTGTGATCTTTTTTCATCTATGAACCACCTTTCAAAACATATTTATTTTAACACTTTTTGTAGGTTTTTCAATATGAAACGCTAAAAATGTGAAAAATCATCTATCTTTAACACTATCATTTATTATGTTATAATATTTATAAGCGAAAGGAGTAAAAAGATGAACTTAAATATACTTTTATCAACAACTCAAACAAATATATTATATACAGTAGGAATCGTTTCATTTATAGCGATTATACTCGTTTTAGAACATTTTTTATTAAAAAAAGATGAACGCATTAAAGGCTGGGTTTTATTCATCATTTATTTTGTAACATTTCTTGTAATCCTAGGATCTATACTGCTATTATTCCATATATGGGGATTTGATATTCCAGAATATGCGAACACAACTTTAGCAAACATTTCAGATGTTTTAACCGAAAGTATTGGACGTATTGTTTCTAGTTTGATTATCCTGTTTGTTACATTTTTTATATTAAAATTCAGTAAAAAAGGATTTAAAAGAATTGGGCAAAAAGAAGGTCCAAATCAAAAGCGCAAAAAAACAGTTGGAAAACTATTATCTAGTGTCACTAGATATTCATTAGGCATCATCTCAATCATTATTATCTTATCCATTTGGGGTGTTAATGTTGGTCCAGCACTTGCAGGACTTGGAATTGCTGGGTTAGTCATAGGTCTTGGTGCACAAAAATTCATCAATGACTTAATTTCAGGATTCTTTATTATCTTTGAACAACATTACGATATCGATGATGTCATTGAAGTCCAAGGATTTAAAGGTGTCGTCACAGATATTGGTCTTAAAACAACAAGAATTAGAAACTGGAAGGGTGATGTCAAAATCATGGCCAATGGTGACATGACAAACCTTACCAATTATTCTAGAAACTTCTCTGTCGCAGTTGTTGATTTCGGCATTGCTTATGAAGAAGATATTCAAAAAACATTTGATTTATTACAAGAAAATCTACCTAAATTTAAACAACTTCAACCTGATATCATCGAAGATCCAATTAACTTAGGTGTTGTATCACTTGGTGCTTCAAGTGTGGATATTAGAGTCATGGCTAAAACGCTTAATGAAAAACATTATGGTGTTGAAAGAGCACTTAGAAAATTCATTAAAGATATGCTAGATGAAAATGATGTGGAAATTCCATTCCCACAAGTTGTTGTTTCACACAAAGAAAATAAATAAAAAAGAAAAAAGAATGTTCGTTTTGAACATTCTTTTTCATTTTGTAGAGCATTTTTTTGCATATGCACATCTTTCACAATACGAATCATTTTTATGCTTAACCATATGATATATAACTCTTCCAGCTAAAAATCCCACCACAAGTAAAATGATTAAATCGGTTAAAGTAAACGTCATAATACCACCTCAAATATATGCAAAAATTGATAAACAATCGTTGCAATCACCCAAGCAATACCCGTTTGAAAGAAAACTGCTTTCCACATACGTTTTGTTGTTCCAAGTTCTCTTCTCATCGCTCCAATTGCTCCAAAACATGGTGCACTAAATAAATTAAATACCATAAAAGCATATGCTGATGCCGGTGTAAAGAAACTAAATGCTTGACTGTTAAAGATGAAGATACCATCAGAAACTTCCTCAGAATAACCAGCAATAATCGCCATAGACGCAACCACTTGTTCTTTTGCAACCAACCCTTGCATCGCAGATACAGTGGCTTCCCAACTCAGTTCTCCTAAAAATGGATATAAGACCCATGAAAAAACATTTCCGATTTGTGCAAGCATTGACTGATCAGCAGGTACACCATACTCAAGAGAAAATGAAAAACTTAACAAAAACCACACACCAATCGAAGCTAATAAAATAATAGATCCAGCTTGTTTAATAAAAGCAAATACCTTATCACCTACATCTTTAAACATAAATCCAAAATGAGGTAATTTATAGTTAGGTAATTCAAGAATAAAGCTTGATGCTTTCCCTCTAAATAATAACTGTTTCATGATAAACGCCGATGTAATAATCACAATCACCGCAAAGAAATATAAACTCGCACTGACTATCCCAGAATAATCGCCAAAGAAATATCCAGCAAATAAAGTAATAATAGGCAGTTTTGCGCTACATGGCACAAATGGTGTAAGCATAATCGTCATCTTTTTCTCTGTTTCATCATGAATGGTTCTAGCAGACATAATTGCAGGTACACTACAGCCACTACCGATGATAAATGGAATCAGTGATTTTCCAGATAATCCGACTTTTTGGAAAACTCTATCTAAGAAAAATGCGATTCTACTCATATAGCCAGTAGATTCTAAAAACGAGATGAGTAAAAATAATATTGCAAGTTGTGGAATAAAATTAAGCATCGCTCCCGCACCAGCAATAATACCATCAACGACCAAACTTCTTGACCATTCAGATGCACCTAGGTTTGTTAATGTGTCAAACATCCACACACCAAACGATGATACATATTTATCCACAAAATCCACAGTCATCGATCCAAAAGGACCAGCTGCTAAATAATATACTGTAAACATGATTAATACAAATATCGGAATAGCTAAATACTTATTTAATATGATGCGATCAAGCTTATCTGTGACAGTCATATGATCTTTATTAGACTGAATCGCTTCATCCCTAATAAACTCTATATATCGATATCTTTCATCTACAATGACTTGTTCCATGTCTCTTTGATAATTTTCACACAATGAGTTAACTAAATTTTTAGATCCATTTTGATGATACTCATCATATGCATGATCTTCTTCAAGTAACTTAATTGCGATATATCTTTTATGTTTGTGTGTCAACTCTTTTTCTAATGTATTTAAACACTTTTCTAGATCATGATCGTAAATGTGTTCATAATTGTTTTTTCTATACGATCCTTGCTTAATGACCTGAATTAAATCAAACACGCCTGTTTTCTTTAATGCAGAAATTGGAATTAAGGTTGTGTCTAGTTTTTCTTCTAAATACTTATAATCGATTTTAATCCCTCTTTGAAGTGCAATATCGCTCATATTTAAAGCGACTAATACAGGGATATCGAGTTCTAATAATTGTGTGGTTAAATAAAGAGATCGTTCAAGATTAGTTGAATCTAAAATGTTTAAAATCAAATCAACATCTTCTTCAAACAAATAGTTTCTTGTAATAGCTTCTTCAATTGTATAAGGTGTCAGTGAATATACACCTGGTAAATCAATAATATCAAAATCAGTTGAACGAATACGACCTTCTTTTTTCTCAATGGTAACTCCAGGCCAATTGCCAATTTTTTGGTTATTTCCAGTAAGTAAATTAAATAATGTCGTTTTTCCTGAGTTTTGATTTCCTATAAGTGCTACTTTCATCACATAACCTCTACATCAATAAGCATTAAATCTTTTTTTCTAAGACAAAGTTCATATCCTCTAAGTTCGATATCATATGGGTCTCCGAGTGGCGCAATCCTCTTGACTTTTATTTGTACACCTTCAGTAATCCCCATGTCTAACAATCTTCTTCGTAATGCTTTATCTATGGTATTAAGTTTAACGACTTTTGCTTTTTGTCCAATAGATAAATCAGCCAAAACAGCTAGATCGTTTTTCTTGTGTTTTATTTTTTTTACCATTTGATACTTCTCCTCATCGTTATGATTCAATTTCATTATATTGATATGAGCAATGAAGTCAAATAAATCTATAAAGATTCTAATTATCGTTATAAATAAGCCTAAAAAACAAAAAAACGAATCTGAGATTCGTTTTTAATCAATCGATAAATTCAAATACATCTTTGTTTCTTTGTGGCTTTTGAAATACTCTTTCCGGATTTTCATACCCTAAGCAAATAGCATATAAAGGTGTATACCCATCTTTAATTTTTAAAGCTGTTAAAGCCTCTGGATCCTTAAAGTAATATTTGATCAGCTCCACCCATAAAGATCCTATATTTAATGAGGTTGCTGCTAATAATATATTTTCTATTGCTGCGCTACTATCTTCGACAGGTGAATAAGCTTTTTCACTTACTGAAACTATAATCACTGTTGGCGCATGATGAAGCACATGATATCTTTCGCTATGTCCAAACTTGTTAATCCAGTCTATTTCTGATGCTTTCATATTTGATTTAGCAATCTCACTCATATGATCTATTAGTGTTTGATCTCTAACAATTGTATATCTAACCGGCTGAGTATTATGCCCACTTGGTGCTTCAAGTCCAGCTTCAATTAATGTTATGATATCTTCTTTTGGAATTTGTTTATCTAAAAACTTTCTTACGCTTTTTCGATCATGAATATTTTGGATAACCTCATTCATATAATCACCTCTATATATGTCTTCACAATTAGTTTAACAACTTGACTCTATCCAGTCAAGAAAAGTTAAAAAGAAAAAGGCCAAATAGCCTTTAACTTTGATTCTTCTTGAAATATTTTTTATCATCATACATCATTAAATCCAAATGTTCAAAGAAACTTGGTAAATCAACGTATGTATGTTCATCATAAATGCCTTTACCTAAACTTAAACTAATTGAAAAGTCATAAGGTGATTGTTTGTTAAAATCATGAACAACATGTTCAATCCGGTTCATAATTTCATTGACAACATCTTTTTTATCACTGATGATCACAATGACAAACTCATCTCCACCAATTCTAAAAACATAATCCTGAGAACGAATGGTAGATTTTAATAACTTAGATACATGAACTAATATTTCATCACCTATACGATGACCATAAACATCATTAATATTTTTAAAGTCGTTGATATCAACCATAATACCAGAAACGGTTAAACTTTTTTGTTTCATATATGATAAATCTCTAATAATTGTTTCGTATTCTCTACGATTAAATAGACCTGTTAAGAAATCTGTAGACGTGATTCTTGATTGAACATAAATATAGATGAGTAAGTGAGAAATCACTAAACTACTCAATACAATATTCACGTCTTTAAATACAACTAAAATTAAAGCAGCAATTATAGGTGGTATTGAGAATAATAATAATGGTCCAAACTCTTTTTTTCGGATATGTTCTTTGTTTTTGATGATGTCATAATTGGCAAGTATCATAATTAAAAATGGTGCAATAACAGCGATGTAATAATGGGATCCTAGTGTATAGAGATTTGATTCATTAATATTAAAAATTAAATCTGAAAAATAACTTGCGATAACAAACACGAAATTGACAACAAACATAATCCCCGGAATAATAGATAATTTTATCAATCTTTTTCGATTATTAAATATAGTCGTGTCCACATAATATAACCATAATAACGCAAACATTGGTGGCAAGACAAAATACACACCCACAACTGTGTGTAAAATTACACTTGCAACCAAACCATCATTTCCATTTAATAAAATAATTATAGTATCTAATAGCAGCAAAGAAAAATTTAATCCTATTAAATAGAAGAATACTTTGTTTATGTAGTTTTTCCAATTCAGTTGTCTGATGAGTGAAAAAAACAAGATCACCAATACAACACTCGATATGAGGTTCTTCTGTATCTCAATGAACAGTGCCACCACCCCCAAATACCTTACCATTATACTAACATAAAATGATAAAATATAACTTTCATATTTATGTCTATTTTGTGAATTCTTTCATACATTCTAATGAAACCACGAAAATTGAATAAAAATGACTGTTTTCTGCTTATAATCTTGATGTATATGATTTATCATATAATGTCCTTTACTATTTTACCAAAAAAACTCAAAAAGCAAAAACTTTATTATAAAAAGAATAAAGTTACACTAAAACACATCGGTTTTTTCAACATATTTTTCAATATTAAATTTACGTTCTAATCCTTTATCGTTCATGTATCTTAATTTCCCAAATATCTCTCTTTCAGTCCACGCACGATCATGTTTACCAAAACACCATGCTACTCCTGTATAACTATTTGGGTCTCTACCATCGATAAAGTACTTATTATTTAGATATAAAATCGTCTCATATGCTCTTTTAAATGAAGGTGACCATTCTATAATTTTTTTAGCCCAATACATGCGCATATAATTGTGCATATATCCAGTGATAACCATCTCTTTCATCGCAGCATTAAAATATGGGTCATGTGTATCATATTTTTCATAATCTTTAATATCATAGATATAAGCTTTTTTATCATTGACATGTGCTTCCATCGTTTGATATGCCCAATCTTCTGTCATTGATTCAAATTGATCATAACCTTCTTGATAAAACACAAAATTAAACGCTAATTCTCTTCTAATCAGTAACTGCTCAATATACTGATCAAAAGATTCACCTTTGATTTGACCTTGTTCTAAAGCTAAATATAATCTATCCAATAACTCTAGGCTTGAAATTTGTCCAAAATGTAAATACATGCTCATATGAGAAGTTGCATCTAAGGACGGATCATTACTTTCTGGATATAAATCAGATTTTTCTAAAATAAATTCGCTGAATCTTCTTGATGCTTCTTTATAGCCACCTTTGTAATAACTACTTTTTTTAACGGTATGGTCTATATCCATATCACTAACAAGTTGATCAATATTATCTAATTGTGCATCACTTTTCAGATTCAAATCCTTTTTGTTATTTAAAACAGCAAGTTTTCGAAAATCTCTAAATGACTCATAATGTTTTTTTATTTTAGGTCTAATTGTATACGCACCATATTCTACTTTTTGAGAAGCTACATGAACGGGAACAATTAAATCAGTATCTACCATATCCATAAACAAAGCTTCGTTTGATTTGACTTGATGATACAAATCTTTTCTCCAAAGTCTTTGATGTCTTAAATATCCTCTATCCATAATGAGCGCTTGTGCATGATCTAAAAAAGGTATAATTGCTTGGTGTGGCTTTCCAAATTTAAGTATGAAGTTAATCCCTAGCTTTTTTAATAATTCACTGACTTCTTTTAAACCTTCAAGCATAAATTGATAACTTCGCTCATTTGCTTCAGGATACTTATCATCAAGTCCAAAGAAACAAACAAGTGGCAAATCAAAATGATTAGCAACACGAATCGCATGATCAAGTGCATGATTATAATGAACTCTTTGAGATTGTTGCATCCAATACATCACATAAGCTTTGCTAGAATCTTTTTTTCCTTCTTTGATTTTAAGTAATCTTTCTTTATTCATGCAGTCACTCCTAAATTTCAGTAAATATCTTAATCATATTTTAACATGAATCTTTGTTTAACATGAGTTTAATAACAAATTAATGATACCTCAATTTCTATACATGCTATAATTGGATTATAGTTATAATGACACAATTACTCTTATCAATCATTATAAAAATGTATAAATTACCAAAAGGAGGTCACATCATGTATCTAAAAAAAATAACTCATCCTGAATATTTTCAAGGTAATAGAAAGAAAAATAATTATTTTGAAGGTTGGTACTATAAGCTAGTGACTTCTGATCAAAAAGTTTCCATTGCATTTATTCCAGGCATCAGTATCAATAAAAAAGATCCTCATACTTTTATTCAAGTATTCATATCTAAAGATGATCATTTAAAGACACACTATTATAGATTTAAATCAGATGATTTTACATATAGCTATGATCAGTTTCAAACTCAAATTGCAACAAATCTTTTCACGCATCATGAAGTTAATGTAAATTTAAATCACGATGCCATGTCAGTGAGTGGAACCATATATTTAGATCATCATATCGGTTTAAACAAAAACATTTTTCAACCAAACATCATGGGTCCATTCGCATACATTCCTTTCATGGAATGCAACCATGGTGTCATCAGTATGCAATCAACACTAAAAGGTAAACTTAGCATCAATGGCACAGAATACGATTTTACAGGTGGTAAAGCATATATAGAAAAAGATTGGGGGAAATCGTTTCCTAAAGCCTATATCTGGCTTCAAAGCAATCACTTTAATAATCCAGAAACTTCATTCATGTTCTCTTATGCGACCATTCCATTTTTGGGTTTATCCTTTAAAGGCTTGATTGTAAATCTTATTTATAATCATAAAGAGTATCGATTTGCCACTTACAATAACACAAGGATTCTCCAAAAAGAAATTGATAAAGACCACATAGATTTCATCTTTAAAAAAGGAAGATATAAATTACATGTTTATGCAAAAAAGGAAGATGATGTGGAATTAAAATCGCCTGCTTTAGGACTTATGAATCAAACCATTAAAGAAGGATTATCCGGTATAATTAAATTGAAACTTTATGATAAAAACACCCTCATCTTTGAAGACGAAGGCTTAAACTCTGGTATCGAAATAATGATGGCATAAACAAAAAACCCAATCTGGGTTTTTTATTTTAAATGATGCATAACACAAGTAATGAAAGTAAGATCATCACCTCAACGATGACCACGATTTGTTTTCTTTTCACGACAAAAACCAACCTTTCTTGAGATAGAAAAAGTGTTATTGTCTCCCCCGGAGTACGTTAACTTTTACAACTATTATAATCAACTCTACTAAATAATGCAATATACTTAATGAAATCTTAAGTTTATTCGTAGGCTGCAGCCAGTGCTATTGAATAGAACTTGGACTCTGTTGAATCGGCTCTAGATGTTAAAACAATAGGTCTTTTACCACCAACAATCATGGATGCACTTTTTGCGTCAGCTAAAAACATCATGCTCTTATAAAATACATTTCCAGATTCTATTTGTGGCATTAAAATTAAATCGACATCACCAGCAACATCACTTTCGACGCCCTTGTGGATTGCTGCTTTTTTATTGATTGCATTATCAATGGCAAACGGACCATCAATCATACATCCTGTAATTAAACCTTCCTGATTTCTCTTTATTAGTTCTCTTGCGTCTACGGTTGGTTGCATTTTTTCATTGATTTTTTCAATCGCCGCAATCACTCCAACCTTTGGATTTTTATTTCCTAATTTGTGAAATACTTGTACTGCATTTTCGATGATTTCTTGTTTTTCATCAACATTAGGATACATATTCATTGCGCCATCTGACATCATAAGTAATTTATGATAGTTCTTAAGTTCAAATAAAGATACATGTGATAACCGATGATCAGTTTTAAATCCAAATTCTGGTTTTAAAACTGATTTTAAAATAATCTTAGTATCTACATAACCTTTCATTAAAATGTGACCATCGTTTTCACTGACTAATTTCACAGCATAATCACATGCTTGTTCATGATCCATGATATCAATGATTTCATAATATGAAGGATCTATGGTCAAGTCATCTAAAAGCATTAATATGATTTCTTTATTGCCAACGAGTACTGGTCGAATAAGACCTTCTGCTCTTGCTTTATCTACAGCCTCTAAAACATGTTTATCATCTGCACAAGCAACAACTAATGTGCTCATATCCTTATCTTTTGCTAACTCAATTAAATCTTTAATTGTATGTAACATAAAACTTCACTCCTTCATTTAAGATTTATATATCTTAGGTTCTTCTTCACCGAGTAAAACTCTAAGTGCACCAAGTGCCAATGATTCCATTTCATTTTCACCAGCATAAACGATAACAGGGGCTATAAAACCAACTCTTTTCTCGACAATATCAACAAGCATTTGATTATAAGCTAATCCACCTGTTAGGATAATTTCATCAACCTTACCTTCTAAAACGGTTGCTTCACTACCTATTTCTTTAGCAATTTGATAACACATCACTTCAAAGATAAACTTAGCTTTTTCATCACCTTTATCAATCATCTCCATGATTTCTCTGCCATCATTGGTTCCAAGATATGCAACCATACCGCCTTTTCCATAGTTTTTCCTTTTGATCTCTTCTAAAGTATACGCTCCACTAAAAACCATTTTATATAATGGGCCAGCAGGAAGTGAACCACTTCGCTCAGGAGACATTGGACCATCTCCATCAAGTGCATTATTCACATCTATCACTTTACCCTTTTGGTGAGCAGCAACACTAATGCCCCCACCTAAATGAGCTATAATAAAGTTCATATCTTCGTATCTTTTTCCTAAATCCTTTGCACGCTTTCTTGCGACTGCCTTATGATTAAGTGCATGGAATAATGAACTTCTCTTTAATTCTGGAAAACCAGTATATCTATAATGGTCATCCATTTCATCAACTGCAACAGGATCTACGACAAATGAAGGAATCCCATGCTCGTCTGCTAAATCTTTTGCAAGCAAACATCCTAAATTTGATGCGTGTTCCCCACGTTTTGCTTCTCTCATATCTTTGACCATGTCATCAGTCACTTTATATGTACCACTTTCGATTGGTTTTAGCATACCACCTCTACCAACGATTGCTGAAAACTTAGATAAATCTACATGCTCTTTTTTCAAGAACTCCAATATAACTTGTTCTCTAAAATCATACTGATCAATAATGGTTTTAAAACTCATAATCTTATCGGTATCATGACTAATCTTAAACTCCGATACTAATGTTTCATTTTCATAGATAGCTAATTTTGTCGATGTTGACCCTGGATTGATTGCTAATATTAAATGTTTTTTCATAAGTCCTCCTCGCTATTTAAAGCATCTATTCTTTGTGAAATGGTTGGATGATTATAATATATAGCCACATATAACGGATGTGGATTTAGATTTGCAAAATTTTCTTTTGCTAAAATCTCTAGTGCCTTAATCATATCATCTTTATTTGAATGTATTTTTGCAAACCTGTCAGCTCTATACTCTATTTTTCTAGACCATTTGTTTGTAAATAATCCAATAATGATTGAAATTGGTTCTATTAAAATCGTAAATAAAACAAGTGCAAACCCAAAGAAAATACCACTTAATCCAAATTGTGTATATAGTTCAGGATATTGTAAAATAAAACCAATCAATACAGCAAAAAGACCAAAAGTTATAATATTGTGAATTAACATCTTTGTTGTATCTTTGTGAGTTGCATGTCCTAATTCATGTGCTAAGACTGCTAAGACTTGTTCATCACTTAACTTTTCAAGCAAAGTATCATATAAAACAACATCTCTCGTTTTACCTAAACCGCTAAAAAATGCATTGAGTTTACTTGATCTTTTAGATGCATCCATGACAGATATTTTTTGAACTTCAAATCCTAAATGACTAGCTAACTTATCAATTTTATCTTTAAGCTCTCCATCTTCAAGTGGTGTCAGTTTATTGAATGCTTTGACGAAAACTTTGGTATTTAAAATAAATATCAATACTAAAATTATTGCTAAAAATAACCAAGCAAACAATATAAACAACCATAACTGATCAATAAAAGCGATATATAATCCTTGTAATCCCGCAATTAATGCTCCAAATAAAACAGCTGATAAAAGGAAACTCTTAATTTTATCTGACCAAAATGTCTTAAATGTTGTTTTATTGAATCCATACTTTTCTTCAATATAAAATGTACTATAATAATCTAAAGGTATAGAGACTACTGTTTCTAATGCTAGATAAACAACTAAAAATAATAATGTCTGCGTAATCGCAAAATCAGAAATGTTTTTAGCCCATGCTTCTAGATTACCAAAAATACCAAAAATAAGTAACGCTATAATCATAAGTGTTGATATCGTTTTTCTAACAATACCTAATCTTAAATTTTCTTTATGGTAATTTAACCATCTCATATACTCTTTTTCATCATAAATGTGTGACACATTTTTAGGAATATCCAATTTGGCATATCTCACATTTAATAAATTGACAATCAATTCAAATATATACATAAATCCGATGATTCCAATAAATACAATATGCATGCTATAACTCCTTCTTTACTGGTTTAAATGTTGATGTAAAATGTCTAAGCATTGGTGATTCATATTCAAATTCATAACCAACAAGCTCATCTTTATGTTTATAAACTTCTATCATAGCTTGACCAACGACATCTAAATGTTTGTATGTGTATAATCTTCTAGGAATTGTTAATCTTAAAAACTCCATAGGACTTTTTAAATTCTTATGCGTGTCTGGATCTCTCCCCAATAATAATGACCCAATTTCAACACCTCTGACACCTGCTTCAATATATAATGCATTAGTAACACTAAGTGCAGGAAACTTGTCATATGGAATATGTGGCGCAATTTTACCACAATCAACAAACACCGCATGTCCACCAACAGGATATTGAATCGGTACACCAGCTGTTTTAAGCATATCACCTAAATACCTGATTTGATCAATCCGATGTCTTAAATATCTCATATCTAAAGCTTCCATAAGTCCTTGTGCTAGTGCTTCCATATCACGACCACTTAATCCACCGTATGTTGGAAACCCTTCATAAGGAACGATATATGTTTGACATTTTTTAAACAGTTGTTCATCGTTTTTTATCGCAATGATGCCACCCATATTAACGAGTCCATCTTTTTTCGCACTCATCATAAACACATCTGCTAAATCAAAAGTCTTTCGTGCAATCTCTAAAATCGATAAATCTTCAAAACCTTTTTCTCTTTCTTTGATGAAAAAAGCATTTTCTGCATATCTTGCACCATCAATTAATAAGACAATGCCATATGTCTCGCTGATCTTCTTAACCTCAACCATATTCTCATAACTTACAGGTTGACCACCAGCACTGTTATTCGTAATGGTCATAATGATACCAGCAATATTTTCTTTGCCTTTTTCTTTGATGATTTGTTCTAATCTCTTAATATCAAAATTACCCTTAAAAGGATGATCAAGTTCTATATCAAAACATTCATCAATCACGCAATCGATTGCTCTCGCACCAGCAAGTTCAACATGTGCTCTTGTTGTGTCAAAATGAATGTTTGAAATAAAATACATATCTTTATGTTTAACTAACTGTGGTAAGACAATTTGCTCTGCTCCTCTGCCCTGATGTGCAGGTATAAAGTATTTATAACCTGTAATATGTTTTACAACACTTTCTAACTTATAAAAACTCTTACTACCAGCATATGCTTCATCTGCTGTCATCATTGCAGCCCATTGTTCTTGACTCATTGCGCCTGTCCCTGAATCTGTTAACAAATCGATATAAACATCCTCACTTCTCAAAGAAAAAGGATTATATCCCGCGTTTTTCAAAAGTTCGATTCTTCCAGCTTTTGTCGTTTCAAAAATAGGCTCTACCATTTTTATTCGGTAAGGTTCTGCTGTATATTTTTTATTCATGATACACCTCGTTTACGCTTTTTCACTTCTATTATACATGTTAAAAAGCAGAAAATAAACCCTTTTATGAAAACGCTATCAAAAAAAGCGCATCTAAAAAAGATACGCTTTAAATATTCACGTTATATGAAGACTAATAGTTTTGTTTTGCTGGAATAACGCCTCTAACGCCACCTCTTGGATTTGATACATCACCAATATATCTAGGGATGATATGCACATGACAATGTAATATAGATTGGCCTGCAAATACTCCTTCATTGACACCAAGATTGTATGCATCAGGTTTATAGTTAAAATCAATGTATTCTTTAGCTTTTATGACCAGTTGATCGATTGCTTTTTTCTCATCTGAAGTTAGATTAAAAAATGATTCTTCGTGTCTTTTTGGCATAATCAGCATATGACCTTTGTTTACAGGAAATCCATCATAAATAACAAAAGCTAAATCGTTTTGTAAAATAACTTTATCTCCCTTATTTAAATAATCACAAAATACACACATCTAATCACCTCTTTTGATTTTATATCTCTATTTTATAAAAAAAGATACAGAATTACCATGTTTTTATCTTAATTTTTCTTTTAACCTTTAATACATCTCTTCTATATACTTTATTTTTGATAATGTTGGTGGTATACTTAAAGAAAAATAGGAGGTTTCATATGAAAGGATTTATTAAAGCTGTTGATGATCTTCCATGGATCATTAAATTGATTTTAGCATTGCCTGGTCTTGATAGTCTATGTTGGGGTATTTACCGTATTGTAAAAGGCTTGGATAAAAACGATCTTGTACAAATCGTTGTCGGTATCGTTTGGCTTTTAGCAGGATGGGCTATATTGTGGATCGTTGACATTATCACAATTATCGTTTATAAGAGACCGACTGTATTCGCATAATTAAAATATTTTAACCCTAAGAAGATGATTGTTAAAATCGTCTTTTTTTTATGTTAAGACCTGCCATTTCATGCAATTTTGTCATTGTTTTATTTGTTTAAAATCAGTATACTGAAGTTGAGGTGATACTATGTATAAACTAAAAGATATCATGGAAATGCTAAGCATACCAGAAAGAACCATCCGCAGACACATGAAACTAGGTCTTCTTAAAGGTGAGAAAATAGGTGGCACATGGAGATTTAGTGAATCTAATGTCTTTGACTATTTTTCGAAAAACACACTCCAAAAAACGCAAAACACGATAAAGTTAAATGAAATATTTGATTATCTACACGGTATTTCCAAGGAAGGAGAAGAAATCATGTTTATCAAACAAATACCAAAACTAACACTATCTCAAAAAAAGGATCTTTCACTTTATGTGAATCGTTTTAAACCACCATTTTACTTCAACTTAGAAACAAAACATGAAAAAACAATCATCACTTTTAAAGGTAGTGAAGCAGATTCTAAAATGTTTATGGATTATTTAAGTCAATTTAATTGATTAAAAAAGACAATCTTAATTTGATTGTCTTTTTTCTTATATATTTAAGTTTCTGATTTCTTGATCTTCTAATCTAAAAGTGATCCACTCATTTAATGGTTTAGCTCCAAGGCTTTGATAAAATTCAATCGATTTTTGATTCCAATCTAAGCACATCCAATCGATTCTTTTACATTCATTTTTAACCGCAATCTTAGCTAAAGCTTTAAACATTAGTTTTCCATATCCTTGATGTCTATATGCTTTATCAATAAATAAGTCTTCTAAGTATAAATTTGCTCTACCCCAAAATGTGGAATACGAGAAAAAATAAAGCATAAACCCTATAGGATGTCCATCTACTTCAGCGATTACAACTTCTGCTTGTTTTTTTTCAAAAATTGATTTTCGAATATCATTTACATCCGCAACCACTAAGTCACTCAATTTTTCATATTTAGCAATCTTTTTAATATATGATAATACAAGCTCTGCATCACCCATATCAGTTGTTCTTATACGAAACTCATCTTTTTGTAATATAATTTCTTTCATCATCTCATCCTTCAATTAACTTGATTTTGGTCATTGGTGTATATGTTAAAACATCATCAACGCGATGACTATAAAAGATAATCACTTCTTTTGCGGTAAAGATTAACTCTTTTGTCTTGTTTTTCTTAAATGTATTCATATCTTCAACAATGACTTTTCTAGCGAGAGTCACATGTGGACTAAATAAACCTTTATCAAGCTTAAATCTTTCATTAATCTTATCATCGATAGCTTTATGAATTTCTTTGAGTCTACCAACACCAAGACCCATCCCCATCCATAAGATATTACCATCTTTCTTCTCGAAAAAACCTAGATCCTTTAAATGCACATCAAATGCTTTAAATCCTTTGATGTTTTCTCTTAATATATCTTCTAAGTCTTCTAAATCGCTGACACTAAGTTCACCCATAAACTTTAAAGTCACATGATAATTATCTAGCTCTACTTTTTTATAGGACTCACAATATTTTAAAAACTTGTCAGATTCTATATCAATTGCTTTTTTAATATCTTCTGGTATATCAATACCCACAAAAATTCTCATAAGACACCAACTTTCATATCCTTATTATAACAAAAAAGAGACTATTTCTAATCTCTTATATGTCATAACTTACTTTATCAATAAAATTTTTGAGTCTATCTGTTTTTGGATGATCCAATATCGATACATCTCCATGCTCTATCACTTCACCATTTTCCATAAACACCACATAATCCGCAGCCTTCTTCGCAAACGTGATCTCATGTGTAACAATCATGAAATTCATCTTCTTTTCTCTTAATTTTAAAATAGTTTTTAAAACTTCATGAGTCAAAATAGGATCTAGTGCACTTGTGGGTTCATCTAAAAACACAACTTCAGGAGATATTGCTAAGGATCTAATGATACTTGCTCTTTGGGCTTGTCCACCAGATATTTTTGCAGGTATCTTATCTTTATGTTCAATCAGTTCAAACTGTTCTAATAAATCTAACGCAATCTTTTCTGCTTTTTCTATTTCTATATGATGTACTTTTTCCAAGACAAGTGTAATGTTTCTAAGTACAGTTAAATGTGGAAATAGATTATGCGCTTGAAAAACAAATCCAACCTTCTTGAAATACTCACTTTTATCTTCATGAGTCACTTCGTGATTATTTAGACAAATCTCACCAGAAATAGGATCTTCAATACCTGATAATAGTCTTAATAATGTTGATTTCCCAGCACCACTCGGACCAATTAAAGCAATCCCTGATTTATTTTTTATCTCTAAATTCACATGATTTAAAATTATCTTATCTTCATATTTTTGAACAATATCTTTTAAACTTAAATCCATGATGCCACCTTCTTTTCAAAATATTTCGCGAGAAATATCAGTGGTAATGTAATACTTAAGTAAAGTAAGAACATGATTAAATACCCTTCAACAACCGCATAGGTTCTTGATTGGATGGTCGTAATTTGATTATATAACTCTTCAACACCAATAAAGTTCAGTAAACTCGATCCTTTAATGATAATCGCTAAATTCCCAATCATCGGTGGCACAATCACTTTAACTAATTGAGGTAAAATGATATATCTATATTTCTGATAACTTGTAAACCCTAAAACTTTCATCGCTTGATATTGCGTATCATCAATGGATTTCATCGCACCCATAAAAGCATTTCTCATATAAGGTCCCATAAATAACGTAAACCCAACAATCCCTGCTAAAAAACGATTCCTAAGATCTAAAGGTACCGCGATAAAATAATATGTGACAATCAAGAATACCAATGTTGGTGTTCCAAAGATGACTTCACTAAATACATTTGAAATATACTTAAAAACCAATATCTTTGATTCTGATAATAAATATAAAACAAATCCAAAAATAATACTTAATATTAAAACAATGATACTAATGATGATGGTATTAATATACCCTTTAACAAGTATATTAGAATACCCAAAAATAGCTTCTATTCTAAAATTACTTCTCCCTGGATAGGCAAACACAATAAAAGCGACTAGCGCTAAATAAAATAAAAGCGCTAGTCCGACATTTAAAGGTTTATTACTCTTCATCAATAATCTCTTGTAAATAAACGTTTAAAGTTTCTCCAGGAATGTTTGCTGCAATATCATCATTGTATAAATTTCTTAAAATATCATAAACACCTTCAGATTCTAATCCCGCAATAAACTCATTTGCTTTTTCAACTAAATCTTCATTTCCTTTTCTAAATGCCATACCGATTGGTGAAAGCACAACAGGATCTAATAAGATTTCAGTTGTTGTAGGATTTGCTAAGTGATGACCAGCTGCATTACTAATACTCATTAAAAATACATCAGATGTACCACTAACAACTTCTAATACGGCTGCATTCACATCATCAACTTCTCTAATCACTGGATTATTCGCAAGGTCTCTTGCGATATCTAGTGGTGCAAATGTTTTTGGTCCAACGAATCTAACGCCTTCTAATTCAAAAACGTCATCTTTAGTTTCAATATTATTCGCATCAAAGAATTCTTTGTTAACCAATGAAACCAATGGGAAATTGAAATATGGATCACTAAAATCTACAGATAAAGCTCTTTCTTCTGTAATACTCATAGAACCGATAATCACATCAATTGTATTTGAATTAAGTTCTGTAATTAATGTTCCAAATGGTAAATCTACAATTTCAACTTCTCTACCCAAAAACTTACCAAACTCTTCAGCAAGCGTTACACTAATGCCAGTAGGCTTACCCTCATCGTCAACCGTTTCAAATGGTGGATATGATAAATCCATACCTACTCTTAATACATCATCTTCACTACTACATGCAGCAAGCGCACCTACCGCAAATATCATTAATAAAATTAATAAAATCTTTTTCATCTTCGTTCTCCTCATTTATATAGTTTGAATTAATTATAAATATAATTGATTTGAAATTCAAAAAATATGCCCAACTTTATGTAAAAAGAGTGTAAAAATTACACTCTTTAACTAAAGTTATCAAATAGGATGTTGTCATCTTTCATATCATGTTTCTTTAAAACGTTGATACAAGCTTTAATCATACCTGGTGAGCCACATAAGTAACCTTCTACATCACTTAAATCCCTGGTATGACGGTCTACAACATCAGTAATTAAACCAACATCTCCATCCCACTCATCTTCTGGAAGTGGTTCTGATAATGCTGGGATATACTCAAAATTTGGAAACTCTTTTTCAAGTGCTCTAAACTCTTCTGTATAATATAAGTCTTTCTTAGATCTTGCTCCAAAGAAATATTTAACCTTTCTTTGCATTCCTTTAGCTTGAAGTGCATATAAAATTGATCTGATTGGTGCTTTACCAGACCCACCAGCAATACAGATCATATCTTTATTAGAATCTTCTCTTAAGAAGAAATCTCCATAAGGACCTGTAATGATAATTTTATCGCCGACTTCCATCGCTTTATGAACAAATGTTGTTGCTTGTCCATTAGGAACTAAACGGATAATGAGTTCAATCTCATTTTTTTGTTTTGGATCAGATGCGATTGAATATGCTCTAATCACTTCAATACCAGGCACCTGTATTTGTACATATTGTCCTGGTTTAAAATCTATTTCTTTAGGTTCAATCAATTTAAATCTAACAAGCTTAATATCATAAGTTAAATCTTCAACATAAGATACAACTGTTTTATACTCTTTAGCATTTAACAGTCCTTTAGGAAGCAATATTTTCATATCACTTTTGACTTTAACTTGACAAGAAAGTCTTACACCTTCTTCTCTTTCTTCTTCACTAATAAAAGGTTCTTCTGTTGGCTTTAAATGACCATCGCCACCAACAAGTTTAAATTTACACAATCCACATGTCGCTTTACCACCACATGCAGATGGAATAAATATTTTCTCACTAGATAGTGTATTTAATACAGTATCATCACCTTTAACAGGTATTTTAGTTTCATCATTGATGGTGATGACTTTTTCACCGCCACCGCCTAATAATTTTTCAACCAAAATAAGAACTAAAGAGATGACAATAAGCACACTAACTAAAACAACAGGTAATACCCAATTCATAACATCTCCTCCTTCTTATACTAATCCTGTAAAGCCCATAAATGCTAATGCTAAGATACCTAAAATGATAAAGACGATTGCTTTTCCTCTTAATCCTTTTGGAGGATTAGAAATTTTCGCAAGTTTTTCTCTTAAACCAGCAACTAAAATGATAGCGATCATCCAACCAACACCAGAACCAAATGAAAATGATACTGTTTCAACAAATGTATAATCTCTATTCACAAAGAAAAGTGAAACTGCTAATACCACACAGTTAACAGTAATCAGTGGTAAGAAAATACCAAATGCATTATATAATCTTGGTGAAAATTTTTCTAAGAAAATTTCTAACAATTGTACAACAGCAGCAATCGTAATGATAAATACGATTAAACTGATAAACTCAGTATTAGTTGCTAACAACAATTGATAAATCGGATAATTAATCACAGCTGTAATAGTTACAACAAACACAACCGCAATCCCCATACCTTTAGCATTCTTAACGCTTGTTGAGATCGCAATTAAAGGACACATACCTAAAATGAATACTAATGCGATATTATTATTTAATATCGATGATATAAATAGTTCAAGAACGTTCATTTTTTATGCCCTCCTATATATTCGTTTCGTAATTCTTAGTTAATACTCTAATACCCCAAATCATAAGTCCTAATACAAAGAACCCACCTGGAGCCATTGTCATTGCAACCCAGTTAATCCAATCTGGTCCAACAACACGAGTACCTAAGAAAGTACCAAACGCTAAGATTTCACGAACTGACGCAACAGCAACTAAAACAAGTGCATAACCTAAACCACTTGCAGCACCATCTATTAATGAGTACTTCACAGGGTTTTTAGCAGCAAACGCTTCAGCACGTCCCATAACAATACAGTTAGTTATAATAAGACCAACATAAGCATCAAGAGAATCTGCAATTTGTGGAAAATAAGATTGTAAGAATAACTGTACAATAATAACAAACGTAGAAATAATAACCATATAAGTTACCATTCTTACTTTTCCAGGAATAAAGTTTCTAATTAAAGAAACAGTTGCAGAACTTGCCATAACAACAAATGTTACACCTAAACCCATCGCAATCGCATTTTCAACTCGATTTGATACAGCTAATGCAGAACAAATCCCTAAAACAGCTATCGCAATAGGATTACTTGTAGCAATCCCATCTTTAAAGATATTAAACCACTTTTTATACTTAATTCTAATTAATTTCATATCAGCATCCCCCTACTCATTTAGTGCTTGCCATGCAGCACTATATGCATCATAGTTATCATTGAGGATGACTTCAAAAGCATTTGATGTTCCTGTTGCACCAGTAATCGCATCAACTTGATTAGGTTCTGTAGCACCTTCTTTAGTTACATCAATAGAAGGCGTCATTTTAACACCAACATATTTATCTAAATAAGGTCTTTCAGCAACAACACCACCTAAACCAGGGGTTTCTTCTTGTTCTAAAATCGTAATACGAACAATCGTTTCAAAATCATCTTCTAAAGTTAATATACCAATGATTGGACCCCATAATCCGCTACCTTCAAAACGAAAAGCAACAGATCCAGTTAAGTCATTCACATAAAATGTATATCCATCTTCTTCTAATATTGTAATCGTATCATCAAATACATCATGGATATTAGTGAAATTATATTCAATATCAAATCCATCAAGAATAGCTGATTTTAATTTTGCTTCTTTATTGAGTTCAATACGATCTTCTGTTAATGCATTAGCACCTAACAAGAGTGCGCTAGTTACTAAACCTAAAATTACGACAAATATCATCATTTTAAGATTTTGATTCATCAGCTGCACCTTCTTTCTTTTCTAATTTAGCAAAAAACATACTATCAATTAATGGTGCAATCGCACTCATTAATATAATTGCAAACATTGTTCCTTCTGGGAATGTTGCTAAATATCTAATTAAAACTGTTAAAAATGCAATACCTACACCATAGATAACACGTCCCCAAGGGAATAAAGGTGCAGTCGTTTCATCTGTTGCAACAAAAAACGAAACTAAAACTAAATTTCCTACAAACAAACTGTTAAATGCACTATTTGGAAACTTATCTATTCCAAACCATACACCCGCTTGTGTGAAAATAAATACACTTAATAATATTGTCAGTGGAATTTTCCAATCCACAACCTTAAGAACAATAAGTACAAGGCCTATAATGATCACACCTAATCTAAATGTTTCACCAAGTGCACCAGGAGTATCTCCTAATAGCATTTGCATGAGTGTGTAATCTGTTCCTACTTGATTTGCTCTAACGAGCATTGTTGGAAAATACTGTGGGAAAGAAATCGTAATAAATAAAAGTCCAACAAGTGCTGGATTAAACACATATTTACCACTTCCTCCAAAAATACCTTTACCAAAAAACGTTCCAAACGCAGATCCTACTGCAACCATCCAAACATGTCTTAATTCTAATGTTGATGGAATAAGCAGAGTTAATAATAATGGATAGATCATCCATGCGCCATCAAACTCGATTTTTCTACCTTTAGAAAACATCAATTCTACGAGAAGTGCAGTTACAAGTGAAACTGCAGCAACTACCAAGACTTGATAACCGAATATAATTGTAGACGCAAGCACCAAAACCGATAAAGCAATCGTCATGATTGTTAGGTTTCTTTTATCGAGTGCCTTTTTTATCACTGAGTCATAGGTTAATGTCATAAAGTCACCGCTACTTTCTATATGTTTTATAAGTGAACTTATAAGTTCACCAAATTTATCTTTATTTTATCACAATAAACTTCCAAGTATAGGTTCACATGCATTTTTAGTTGAATTCTAAATAAATTTAAATAAAAATCGAACAAAGATGAACAAAAAAGACCTTTTTTTATAGGTAAAGGTCTTTTTTTGTATTAGATTTAAATATAGGATTTTAGTTTCATATACTTGATTAGACTCATCACAAAAAAGCTTGTTGCAACTACTCCAAGTATGATTACTGTTAGGATCCACAAAGTTTGACTCATATTTAAAAGATCTTTAAACACAATGAATAAACTTACTCCTGAGGTTGCAAATATAGTAATGATAAAATCTCTTGATATAGATAAAATCTTTTTCTTTATCTCATCAAAATGTACATCATTAATTTTCTCTTCATCTTCAATGTTGTTTTCAATTTTATAGATGAGCTCATCAATCTCTTCTTTAGATTCTTTCTCATGTTTTTTTTCAATCGTAAAAATTGTCCAAGTTAAAGTTAGAAATAAAACCAAAACAATAATGATAATCCATTTTTGTTTAATGACTTCTTCTGGTAGAATGATTGCTCCAACTAAAGCAAGCCCATAGAAAAACGTATAAAAGAGAGGCATAAACATACTCGCTTTATTCATCTTCTTTAGTTGTTTAATCATTTGCTGCTCTTCACTTAATTTTTTCATGGTTTTAAAATCTTTCTAATAATTTTTTCTTTACCCTTGTCATAGGGTGGATAAGCTAATTTAACATCAAAAAACGTTGTTTTTTTCGTAAATGTCTTTAAATGAGAAAAAGCGATAAAACTGTAAACACCATGATATCTCGCCATACCACTATGTCCAACACCTCCAAAAGGTAGATGTGGATTTGCTACTTGCATTAAAGCTTCGTTGATTGCACCATTACCAAAAGATAGTTTTGTAAAAACTTCTTTCATCATGTCTTTATCTTCTGTAAATAAATATAACGCTAGTGGTTTTTCTTTTGTCTTTAATAATTCAATAACATCATGAGCATCACTAAATTTGATGATTGGTAAAATGGGTCCAAAAATCTCTTCTTGCATGACTTGATCATCCCAAGTGACATTACTCATAATGATTGGTGATAAATAATAGCCACCATCATTTTCCTCATATTCAAAAACAACTTTATTTTGATCAATAAGTCCTTTTAATCTTTGATGATGACGTTCATTAACAATATGACCTAAGTTTTCTGCTTTAGGATATTGATTCATGATTTCCAATTTTAAATATTCAATAAACTCATCATGCACTACTTGATCAACATAAATATAATCAGGTGCAATACATGTTTGTCCGGCGTTTAATAGTTTACCAAAGATAATACGTCTTGCTGCTAATTTTAAATCTGCATCTTTTAATACAATTGTAGGACTCTTACCCCCTAATTCTAAAGTCACTGGAATCAAGTTTTTGCTTGCTTTTTGATATACAATTTTACCAACTTCAGTACTTCCTGTAAAGAAGATATGATCAAATTTTAAGTCTAACAAATCACTGGTAACATTTTTATCTCCAGTAATCACTTTAATATATGCTTCATCGAAGTATTCATTAAACATATCTAAGATTACTTTTTCTGTATGTACTGTGTATTCACTTGGTTTAATGACTGCAGTGTTTCCTGCAGATATAGCACCTATCAGTGGTTCAATAACAAGTTGAAAAGGATAATTATATGGTCCAATAATTAATACATTGCCAAGTGGTTCATACACCTTATATGATTTTGATCCAAACATAAAAAGCGGTGTCTTAACTTTAGAAACCTTCATCCATTTCTTTAATTTTTTTAACGCCATGTTAATCGATTTATAAACGAATCCTATCTCAGTTGTAAAAGCTTCAATCGAAGATTTGTGTAAATCTTTATATAAAGCATCAATGAGTTTTTCTTCATAGTTTTCAATCGCTTCTTTTAAGATCATCAACTGTTTTTTTCTAAATGCATACGTTTTTGTTTGATCCGTTAAAAAAAACTTTTTTTGTTTTTCTAAAATATCTAACATCTCATCACCTCAAGTTACTCTTATTATATCAAATATATGTGTTTTCTAATAAAAACGAGTACAAAAAAAACCGGATAGAATCCGGTTCAGGCTGTAGACAAAGTACCGTATCTGAGGATATGGTATTTTTTTAAAAATTATTATAAAATATGAATATGAAGATCAGTTTGGTCACTTGTAGCATAGACTACTAAAAATCGGTGTAGATAGAAC